>Ga0163152_10001031_pt1 | contig 45294 bp, 44 predicted proteins | sample OliLakLV19MP8IB2_FD_148635 | JGI IMG/M metagenome (GOLD analysis project Ga0163152, IMG submission 148635) | Freshwater microbial mat bacterial communities from Lake Vanda, McMurdo Dry Valleys, Antarctica - Oligotrophic Lake LV.19.MP8.IB-2 | ecosystem: Environmental > Aquatic > Freshwater >...
GCATCTCGACTGGCTTGATAGCCGATAAAGGTGGCGTAGGTATCTACGTTAGATTGCATATTGACGGTGCCGTCGCCGTATCCCGCTTGATACCCGAGAGCAGAGTTGCCAACACCTGTGGTGTTGGCGTAGAGGGCAGACACTCCCTGTGCAGAGTTGTAGAAACCTGTGGTGTTGGAGTAGAGGGCAGACGCTCCCTGTGCAGAGTTGTTGTAACCTGTGGTGTTGGAGTGGAGGGCAGCCACTCCCTGTGCAGAGTTTTCGCTACCTGTGGTGTTGGAGAAGAGGGCATTCACTCCCTGTGCAGAGTTGTTGTAACCTGTGGTGTTGTTTCGGAGGGCAATATATCCCTGTGCAGAGTTGTTGGAACCTGTGGTGTTTAAGTAGAGGGCACCCAATCCCTGTGCAGAGTTGTAGAAACCTGTGGTGTTGGAGTAGAGGGCATTCATTCCCTGTGCAGAGTTGTAGTAACCTGTGGTGTTGGAGTAGAGGGCATTCATTCCCTGTGCAGTATTATACGAACCTAGAGAACTTGCTCCTCCACCTGTTCCCATTGTGAAGTTACCAGCATTTACTCCCACAAAGGTATTATATCCATCACTTCCCGCTCCTGCGAAATTGTGGATAAATCTATCAGCTCCTTTGTAAATTACCCCCGTTGTACTATCTACTGTAGTAGGTAAAGCAATGTTCCCCGCCACATCCAGTTTTTGGGAAGGAGAGATGGTGCCGATGCCGACGTCGCCTGTCGTTGTAAGCGAATCAGCTATTAAGGCTCTGGCTGTGGTTCGCCCCGTATCAAGATATGTATCAAAGACATAAAACCGAGCTGCTATATAATCATAACCATCTGAATGTCCAGCGTTAATTTGCAAACCATTTGCACCATTATTAAATATCCTATGATTAGAACCCCAGCTTGTTGGAACAAGAATACCTGTTCCACGAACTTGGCCGTTTACATCCAAAGCAAAAGCCGGGCTCGTCGTCCCGATGCCGACGTTGCCCGTTGAGCTCGCAATATAGATACCCGTGTTTGAGCCAGTGGTTAACTGGAGCGGACTTGTTGAGTCAGTGATCACGCGGGCAACGTTGCCACTGTAATCAAGGGTGAGCTTTTGCGTGTTAGAAGTGTCGTTGTGCACCACCACGGAGCCCGGGCCGACGTGGAGCGTTTTCCAGCGCAGGGCGGAGGTGCCAAGGTCATAGGTGTTGTCTGTGGCGGGCACAAAGTTACCCGCGATCGTCGAGGTGCCGGTAACTTGGAACGTGCCTACGACGTGCAATGTCGAGCTCGGGACGGTGGTACCGATGCCAGTATTTCCCATAAATATTGCACCACCATTACCATTATCCAAAACATTTCGTATTGAAGCTCCACCGTTAACTGTTGACCCAATAACATTATTGAAACGTGAGTAATCATTTCCGCCAACACCAACATACAAAGAAAGTGGACTTCCTCCATTGTCTCCGTTTAGTAATAGACCATAATAATTATTGTAAATTAATGAGACTTGTCCTTGTCCCGCAGCACTTAAACGGATTACCCCCGGATCAATTTGAGTTCCAAGTTGCTCTGGTGCATATGTTCCAACCTCTAATTTCGCCCCCGGATTCATCGTCCCAATACCCAACCGGTTGTTCGTATCATCCCAGAAGAAGTTGGCGTTGTCTTGCGTGAGAGCTCCGGAAGAACTCGCGAAGACCACTGAGCCAGCGGTGAAGTTTGGATTGATCGTGCCGGAAACACTGGAGGCGTTAATCGTATTCGCATAGAGGTTGGCCCAGCGGAGGGTGGAGCTGCCGAGGTTGTAGGTGTTGTCGGCGGTCGGGGCGATGTCTCCGGCAACTTGGAGCTTGAAAGCGGGAGCCGTCGTGCCGATGCCGACGTTGCCCGCAAACGTGCTCGTCGCAGAAAATTGCGAAGTGCCCACCACATGCAAAGTCGAACTCGGAGATGCAGTTCCAATCCCCACCTTGCCGCCATTCGTCACGAGCGCGAGATCGCCGGTTCCGGCTCCCCCTTGAATGACCAGGGCATTCGTGCCGGTCGCATTTATTTGCGGATCAGTGCCGCCAAGAGTTAAGTTGCCAGAAGAAAGAACGGGAACGTTCGAACCGGAAGCGACTTGCGAAGGAACAAAACCGCGCAGTGCTTTTGAGTTCAGCGCGTAGCCGGCGGAGGTGATGCGCTGTCTCGGAGTGATCGCCTCATAGGTGCCGGAGGAGCTGCTGGACACTTCGACTTGGAGATAAGTCGTGTCGTTGTCTTCGAAGTTGAAGGTGAGTGGGTCGGGATAGCCCGTAGAGGTGTCACCGATGCCAACCGTGAACACTCCTGAGATGACGGTTGAAGAAGTCGAGCCGGGAGGAGTGGATGGCCAAATACGTGAGCCGGAACCAACCGTTGGATTGTCCCAGATGCTGAACTTGAAATAATAAGGGGTGCCGGAGGCGGAGCCGAGGAGAACGCCCGCGGAGTCGGTGAGCCGTCCCTGATATGAAATGATCTGGGGAACGCCTGCGGCGGCAAGAATAGCAGGGGGAGTTAAAAAACCACCACCGGAGAGCGTTAAAAGGGTAGCTAAGAGTGCGGCGATTCGTGCGCGAAATTGTGACCTGCCCAGGTACTTCATTATGAGTATTATTATACCATGGGTTTTTGGAAAATTGAGCTTAAGACAGGGGTTTTTAAGCGGGAGGGGTGGGAGAAGAACAAGGGGAGACAGTTAGCGCGCACGAAGGGCCGGAAACCGACAAGAAGAAAAGAAGCCCTCAATGGTGCCATGAGATGACCCAGTGGATCAACTTCAAGGAGCCATTATTTAAAAGATAAGTTAACCTATGTTAACTTTTGTTCCTATATGATAATATCGAAGCGTGCCCATAACTCCCTCATTCTTCTCCACTCACCAAGTCGCCAAGCTCATCGGTGTCAGCCGAATCGCCGTTTTTAAGCAAATTAAGGCGGGTAGGATTAAGGCGATGCGAGTGGGGAAAAACTATCTCGTAGACAAGGCGGAGGTCTTAACACTTATTCGCTTGTACCTCAAAAAGGATCGAAAACGACTGCGCCGGAAACGGGGACGCAATATTGATAGCATCACCGGATAATTTTTTGAGCGTGAGGGCGCGAGCGGGAAATGAAAAGAGGCAGCACCTATTTCAATATCGAAAAAACGCTAACTCACCCTTTCCCCAACTCTTCAAAAGACTCTCCCCATCTCTCCCACCTTAGTCGCACGTGCGACTAAGGTGGGAGGTTATAATCTGCCTGAACGCCACGTGCATCGTGCCCTACGACCTCACCTTTGCGGTGACCGTCTCTGTCTCGCTCTTCGCCTCTCCGAAAAGATCAGAGATGAAACGTTGTTCGCAGCGCCGCCTCACGGTCGCCGGTAAATGTTCCTTCAAATAATTCCACATCGGCCTGCACGCCTAAGAGCTCTGCCCACATGGTTATTTCTTCGATACAAGGATACGGGAAAACAAAAACACTTTCTTGGAGCGGATGCATTCCCATTTCATGCAATTTTCGCCGCAGCATATCGCGCGCATTGCTATGCTTTTTATCAATATCAAACATTGCCACACGCCAGCGTCCGTCCCAAGCCAAAGAACGATGCAACTTAAATTCTTTGAGCGCGTTACGCAAGGCGAGCTTTTTTCCTTGCCGCGTAAGTGTAAGACGATATGTTTGCGTGTCGATTTTTTCATAGTGCCAATATTTTCGTCCCCTCCCTCGCTTCAATTCTTTTTCAAGATTCGGAGACGTAAAATAGCGCCGAGCGCCGAGATGCCGTGCCACCCCTGCGAAAGCATTGGGTGCAACGACGGCAATGGTGAGCACTCCTGCCGCCAGGGTCAGCCCCAAAAGCGTTCGCCCAACCTGGAGGCCAGCCTCCTTCGCCTTCTTGATCCGTTCGTGCTTTTTAGCCTCCTTCTCTGCTGCCGCCCACTCGGCCTGTAATCGCTTTATCATAAACTGCTCCTGGGGCGGCAGCAAACGATGTTCATATCCTCTTGTTACTCGATTTTTCATGGCTTTCTAAGTAAATTTTTCAGCCTCTCCATTTGCTTAGTTTCTCTCTCACCCATTATACCACCTTAGTCGCACGTGCGACTAAGGTGGTATGTCAATCATATAAAGCGAGCACGATTCGGACAACCCGGGTTGATGATAGGTGATATTGGAACAATATCGAGTTTATCGAATACGGGCGCAGTGCTCCCCCCATCTCCTGGACGGGCAAGTTCCCGCCACGTTTACCCGCCCTTCGCGGGCGGCGAAAGCAGATCAGCCAGTCGGCTAGTGAACTTGGCGGAAGATCTTTATTATGAAACTGGCGAACCTGGCGGCACCTCTTTCAGGGGCGACAAGAGAACGGGCACGTGGCCACCCTGCTCCTCATTGACTGCCATAATAACCATGCCATTGCTCTCCACGCCCCGCATCTTGCGCGGTGCTAAATTCGTTATCACCGGAACCATTTTACCGATTACCTCTTCGGGTTGATAGTACTGCGCGATGCCGGAGCAGATTGTCCGCGGGCTTCCTTCACCTAAATCGATTGAAAGCTTCAAAAGTTTATCCGAACCTTCAATACGCTCAGCGGTCAAAATCTTCCCCATTTTGATTTCCACTTTCGCAAAATCATCGATGGTAATATGTGGCGCCGCGGCAAGCTTAAGAAGCGCATCGAGTGCCTCAGGAAGCTGCACAACGCCGTCAGAACCGCTGAAATGGCCGTTCACACCCTTCCCATCCGCTCGGGCGGTGGTCGCGCCCACTTTTTCTTTAAACCAGCCCTCATTTTCAATTGGCACCCATTTATCGCTTGGCGAAAAAAATGCAAAAATAGAGCCTACAATCTTCCGCGCCTTTTCGGGATCAAAGGAAAGATCGAGCCACGCCTTTGCCATCTCTTGTTTCCCCGCCTCAATATTAGTTAAGGTGGCCCATGGAGCAACGAAAATCGCACCGCCAAGCCGAGTCTCGACTGGAAGGCTAGCAGCATATCGCAAAATCGTCTGACAGCCCATACTGTGGCCAACAAAATATGTATGCGCATCCGGCTTACCAACGATGCTGGACAAGTGCGCTACCCAGAGTTCAGGTCGTGGATCGCTAGGATTCGGCATCGCCGGCACCGTTACCGTGAATCCGCGCTTTTCTAGCTCAATCTTCAACCACGGGAACCAACCCTCTCCAGGAAAGCCGTCCCAGCCATGGACGATAAATACACGCTTCATAAACTTATTGCATCTTCTTAATATCGTTCTTCACCCGGGCTAGATCAATACGCTCGGTCAATTCTTTTTCTTTTTTGTCCGCTAAAGTCAACCCGGCGATTGTTTCATCGAGCGCTTGGTTATACTGGTCGTAGACCTTATTCATTACCGAAACATAGGTCATGACAAAAGCAACATACGCCGCCCCCTTCACCTCTTTAGGCAAATCGGCGTTGATATAGTCATTGAGCATCCCCTTGGCGACATCGAACTTGCCGTCCACCAGGAGCTGCTCAAGGGTGTTCGTATCCAGGGCTACTCGGTTTGCCATACGCCTTCGCCCTTCTTACCCCGGATAAAAACGACCTTGTTCTCGAAGAGTCCATACTGCGCGATCAGCTTTTTAAGCAATAATCGCTTCGCTTCATCCTCCGGCTTATTGAGCTCCTCCATCTTCTTGCGGAGAATATTGGCAAAGAACTTCTTTGTCCGCTGCGCATTCTTGCTCCCCAAGCGCTCCAGGCCAAGATATGGCTCAGCAGCCTTCGCGAGATCGTCATACACGCCCTCGCCGGTAGAATCAAAATCGAGCATCTCAAAAGCTTTTTCGATCTGCGCATCCAACTCAGTGTTGACCGTCGCGGCCAACAGATAGTCGATCTCCTGTTGAGCCTTTTCAGGATCGAGATCCTGCAGAAAATCCAGGCCAGTGTCCTGCGCCCGCAGATGGTTCAGATACTCCTGGGCCTGTTGCAAACCGTCAAGCGAATTTTCGTCTATCAAATCAAAAAGTCTCTGCCGAGCTTTGTCAGACGCCCGTTTCGCGAGCTCTTGAGCCGGCTCAAAATTATCGAACAAATCCCGACGATACTCGTTGAAACCCTCATGCAAAGACTCCTTAAGGGCGTCGGCCTGCTCATAAGTGGCTATATTTTTCTCGACATCCTCCAAGCCCTCCTCGAGAGCCTGTATCTTCCCCTGAATCTCGCCGCCTTCTCGCTCGCTATACTGCACCTTGGCTGGTTTCCCGAATAGCTTATCCTTGATACCACCAAAGAAACGCTTCACGGCGTTGTCACGCCCCTTGAGCCGCTCGTACGCCCTGACCCCCCGTTCGGCACTTTTTTTGGTGCGACCCGCTATCTCTTTTTCACTCGAAAGCTCCGAACGACGCTGGGTAAGCGACGAGTAATCTGGCATCGCCCGTAGCTGCTCATCGATTTTTTTTTCTTTCTCGGCTACCTCAGCCGGCTGCGACTCAAGGTGCGCGAGCGCCGGCTCATAGGTCGAAAGGATCTCCGGCTGCACAACAGCAGCGGCTTCTAAATACTCACCGAGAGAGTTTTCAATCGAACTACCGAGTCTTACCTTGCTGCCCTGCTGAATGGTACCGCGAAGAAAGCTGGCAAGACGCTTGGTAAGCTCGGGAACGCGCTCGATTGCCGCTTTTACCTTCTCCGCCCTTTCCGGCGTAAACTCTTCTTGTTTGCCACCGGCAGCCACGTGGCGCGCTAGCAACGCCTTCTCCGGTACTTGCTCACCAGCTTTATTAGTGGCCGCTTTACCGCCCTCAACAAGACTATCAGAAGACGCTTCCTCACGAGGATGGGCTTCTAAGAAAGCGTCAACATACGCCCTCATACCCTCCGTGGTAGGTTCTGGTGTAGTGGAATTATTGGACACAGCTTTCGCGTCGGCCCCCTCCTTGGTAGCTTGCGGGTTTTTCTGCTTTAAAACTTTTTTGGGTTTTTCCGCTTTCTTTTCTTCCGGTTCTAATAGTTCGATAGACATACTTCTAGTATCGCTCATCACTCCGGCCGATGCAAATAAGGCCGCGGAAGCGAGCCTGTCTGCTGTTATGTGCGTGGACCTGGGGAGAATCGAACTCCCGCTTCAGCAATGCGAATGCCGCGTAATACCACTTTACTACAGGCCCTTATAACATCTTCTCCGTTCGAGCTAGCTGGATGTACGTATTAGACTATCGTAATCAGCTTAAAAAATCTAGCTGCGGGTCGGCGGGATGAAGCGGCGGGCGATCAACGGACCCGCGATGCCGATACCAAGACTCACGGCGACATCAAGCGGCCAATAAAGGCCGGTATAAAGCTGGGCGAAGCCGATGATCAGCGCAAGAGCGAAGAGCCATGCTCCTAAGCGCTTTGAAACGATGATGAAGCCGATTACGGCGATACTTACCGCCCACGTCGTGGCAAAGGCGGGAAAGGACGTCACACCCTCTAAAAGGGGCCGGCTACTGAGGAGCAGTGCCGGGGTGGCGCGAATCACGAGATATCCGAGAATAGCCTGGAAGATGCCGGCGGAAAGAATGAGGGCGAAGCCGGTATAAAATATCTTAGTGAGTCGCTCATACGGTTCGCGATGAACCAGGAGTTCAGCCACAAAGATAAGGGTTGAGATATACACCAAAAAGCGGGCGCAGAAGACGAAAAGCCCGTCCAGAAAACCGCTCGCTCCAACGAGCCCATAGATCGCTTTGAGGATGACTATCTCGAATGCCATAAGGTGATGTCTAATTACCTATTTTGTTCATTTGAAAACGACGACCTTGACTGAGTTCGCGAAGCGACAAGAAGCCTGTAGCTCGGCTACGGCTTTGCGGAGCGACACTGAAATCGGGCGAGGTCGCGTTTCCGGAGGTACGAGCAGTTTGTCCGCTCACCTTGTTACTCACCCTTGCAGAATACCTATTCAGCTGCAGGCTCGCGCCGCGTGACCAGCCAAACTGCTTCGTATCAAATTGAGAAAATAGGTAGTTAGACATCACTGATAACTATAAACCATAAACGATTAACTGGAAACTAAAAGACCCTCAGGCGAGAGTCCCTAGTTTATAGTCAAAAGTGTAAAGTTAACAGTCAGCGCTCTAGCGCTTTACGAACGGGATCAGTGCCAAGAAACGAGCACGCTTGATCGCGTTGGCAAGAGCACGCTGGTGGCGGCTGCACGTCTTCGTGTAGCGCGGGTCAATAATCTTGCCCTGGCCGGAAACAAACCGCTTAAGAAGGGTTGAATCCTTATAGTCAATGTTCTCGATATTCTGAGAACAGAAGTGACACTGCTGATTGGTTATTGCTTTAACGTACATATGGGATAATCGATAATCTACTAAGGGGTAAATGGGCTAAAATGGGAGGTCTTCAGGCTTAATCTCTTCGTCAATGTTGATAGTCGGAATCTCTTCGAGCGGCGACTTCTGGTCATGAGCCGCCTCCCCGCCCGCTCCTGCGGGCGAGGCTCGCCCGGTACTCGGGGCGGCACCTGCCTTCGGGCCGAACTGGACGCGTTCGGCGACGATCTCCGTCACCTTACGCTTCACACCCGCCTTGTCCTCATAATCACGCGACTGGATGCGCCCTTCGATGAGCACGACCTGGCCCTTGAGCAAGAACTTGCTTGCTACCTCGGCCTGACGGCCCCAGACGACGATGTTGTGATACTCAACCTGCTCCTGCTTCTGGTTATTCTTATCGTTCCAGACCCGGTTGGTGGCGATAGAAAATACCGCTACCTGCTGTCCCCCTTTCGTTGCCCGAAGCTGGGGATCGCCCGTCAGTCTGCCGATAAGGTATGCCTTGTTCAGGTTCATGCTAATTTTCTTAAAATTTATAAATAAATTTTACTGGAAAATTGAGCACCCCGCCAACGGCGTGGGTAATCCTTGATGCTATCCCGCCGTTGGCGGGATAAAGGTTTTCTGATAAAAATTTTTGCATGGAATTTAAAATTTTTAAGAAAATCATTTACTTCAGGATCTCCTCGAGCGTCTGTTCCAACTTTTCGTTAGAAAGATTGTCGAGGCGAGGAGTGGCGGTGGAAGGAGCTCCAGCACTCGGAGCGGCCTCACGGCCCTTGCGGTTCTCGGCGGCCCGCTCTTTCGCGGCAGCGCGACCGGTCGTCTTTGGGACCTTCACGAACAAGTGGCGGAGCAGATACTCTTTGAGATCGAGCTCGTGGCTCAGATGAGTCGGGCTCGTCCCCTCCTTGAAGGTCAGGTGATAGAAACCGAACATAGCTGACGGCTGCTTCTTGATGGTGTAGGTGAGCTGAATCGGGCTTATCGCCCCTTTTGCAACGATAGTGGCTCCCGACTTCTTCAGGAACTCCTCCAATGCGCCATCGGTCTCGCCGGTGCGCAAAAGGAAGGCTAATTCATAGATGGTCGAGGCGGTTTTAGCTTCTTGAGTAGATTCCATAGTGTGTAGCTATAGTAGCGAAAAGGTTATAAAGAGTCAATTATTAGTTGCCCTCCTCTTCTTCCCGCTCCGGGATGCTCTCCCCCTTCATGTAGTTGATACCGACCGGAATGGAACGACCGATGATGACGTTCTCTTTAAGACCGCGGAGCACATCCACCTTGCCGTCAACAGCGGCGTTGATGAGCACGCGAGCAGTTTCCTGGAACGAAGCGGCGGAAAGGAAACTCTCGGTTGAGAGCGCCACCTTCGTGATACCGAGTAAGAGCTGTTTTGCTTTTGCCGGAGCCTTGCCCGCCTTTTTCATGCGACGGTTGTACTCGAGGAAGCGGCTCTTTTCGATGACCTCGCCAGCGACAAAATCGGTGTCACCCGCGTCTTTGATCTTCACACGGGAAAACATCTGACGAACGATGATTTCTAAGTGCTTGTTACTAATCGGGGCGCCTTCAGACATATAGATCTTCTGGACAGCGCGCACCACCTCACGCTCAACCTCCTCGCGGCCCTTAATTTCAAAGAGTTCACGGAGGTCGAGGTTACCGACGCACAGCCGGTCACCGCGCTTTACCTCATCTCCTACTTTCACGAGCACTTCAGAAGTGTGCGGGATTGGGTACTCGACTAGCTTCTCCTTTCCGCCAGAGGCGGATCCTCCTTTGGAGGACTTACTCCCAAGTTCACGGATCTTTACGATCTTGAGGAGGTCGCGGGTCTCGATATCGCTAATGATACCGTCCTCTTCAGCGAGGAACGCCTTACCTTTCGGTGGACGAACTTCAAAGACCTCGACGACGCGCGGGAGACCGTGTGTGATGTCGGCACCAGCAACACCTCCGACGTGGAAGGTACGCATGGTCAGCTGCGTTCCTGGCTCACCGATGGACTGGGCGGCAACCACACCGACCGCCTCACCCTTTTCAATCGGAGCGTTCTTACCAAGGTCGTAACCGTAACAAGAGGCGCAAATACCGTATAAGGTTTTGCACGTTATCGGAGACTTAATACGGACCTCTTTGATTTCTTCATTAGCATCAATCGCATCGGCCATTTTGCGGTCGACGATTTCACCCTCTTTCGCAATCACCTTGCGTCCATCCTTCACATCCTCGGCAAGGGTGCGGCTGAAAAGCCGGTCGGCGAACAGGTGTCCGAACTCAAGACCATCCTTGCGGTGCATGGTGATACCCTCCTTCGTGCGGCAGTCATCCTCGCGAATAACCGTATCCTGGGCAACGTCAACGAGACGGCGCGTGAGGTAACCGGCGGCGGCGGTCTTAAGTGCCGTGTCAGTCGTACCCTTACGAGCACCGTGGGTCGCGATGAAATACTCAAGCGCGTTAAGCCCCTCTTTGTACGAGGACTTAATAGGAAGCTCGATGGTCTCGGAACGAGAGTTCTGCACGAGACCCTTGATGCCGACGACCTGAGTCGCCTGCGCCCAAGAACCACGGGCACCGGAGTCGATGATCGAATACATAGAACCTTTACTATCAAGACTGGTCGGGACTACTTTCGCAATCTTATTCTTCACCTCGGTCCACACGCTCACGATACGGCTGTGGCGTTCAGCTTCGGTGAGAAAACCGTTCTCATATTGCTCGCGGACCACTTGGACGGACTTCTCCGCCGCAGCCATGAGTTCCGCTTTTTCTTTTGGCGCACGGAGATCGTCCATACCCCAGGTGATACCGGAATGGGTCGCATACTCAAACCCAATGTTCTTGATGTTGTCGAGGCACTCTGGAGCAAGTTCGGTACCGTATTGGCGGATAATCTGGCCAACCACCTTCAGCAGCGCCTTCTTATTGAGCTGCTGGTTAACGAACGGGAAGTCTGATGGAAGCGCTGAGTTGAAGATAACGCGGCCGACAGAGGTCTCAAGCTTGCCACTGTTCTCATAGATAAGAATCGGAGCATTAATCGCCACGGCTCCGACATCGAACGCGAGCAGGGCTTCGGTCCGAGAAGAGAACGCCCGGCCCTTTCCTTTGCCTTCGAGATCAACACGGGTCAGGTAATAGCAACCCAAAATGATGTCGTGGTGAGGAACCGCGATTGGCTCACCGGTCGCCGGCTTGAGCAGGTTGCGACTCGAGAGCATTATCTCACTCGCCTCTTTTTGAGCGGCATCTGAAAGCGGAAGGTGAACGGCCATCTGGTCACCGTCGAAGTCGGCGTTAAACGCCGGGCAGACCATCGGGTGGAGCTGAATGGCCATGTCTTCGGTTAGAAGCGGCTCAAAAGCCTGAATACCGAGCCGGTGGAGGGTCGGAGCGCGGTTCAGCAAGACCTTGCGGCCCTTAATGACCTCTTCAAGGATCGCCCAGATCTCCGGACCAGCTTCTTCGATAAGGCGATTGGAGTTCTTAACGTTGTGAGCCAAGCCGCGACCGATGATCTCCGAAATAACGAACGGGCGGAAGAGTTCAAGCGCCATCTTCTTAGGAAGACCACACTGGCTAAGCTTCAAGTGCGGGCCGACGACGATAACGGAGCGGGCGGAGTAGTCCACGCGCTTACCAAGCAGGTTCTGGCGGAAGCGACCCTGCTTACCTTTAAGCATATCGGCAAGAGAGCGAAGTGGGCGGCGCTGGCTAGAGAGCTGTTGGCTGCCAACACGAGCGCTGTTGTCGATGAGAGAGTCCACCGCTTCCTGGAGCATGCGCTTTTCGTTTATGACAATGACCTCAGGCGCGTGGAGTTCCATCAGCTTCTTCAAGCGGTTGTTGCGGTTAATAACGCGGCGGTAGAGATCGTTCAAGTCGCTGGTCGCGTAGCGGCCTCCATCAAGAGCCACCATCGGGCGGAGGTCGGGCGGCAGGACCGGCAGCTGGGTCATGATCATCCACTCCGGGCGCATCTTGTGCTTGATCATCGCGGTCGCCATCTTAAGGCGGCGCATACTACGTGCCTCTTTAACGCTCTCATCCTTGTTCTTTTCGATATCTTTCTTTACCTCGGAGACGAACTTTTTGAGATCTATTTGTTCCAAGATCTTGCGAATAGCCGAAGCGCCAATGCCCGCCTCAAACACATCGCCAAAGCGCTGGCTCAAGCTGTGATATTCGGTCTCAGAAAGCACCTGGCCCACCTTGAGGCCTTCGATCTGCTTCTTGGTATCGCTCATCGCGGACTTTAAAGCTTCCGGTGTGATGTTCTCGATGTCAGAGTTCTTTTTGCGGCTCTTGAATTCGCTTTCGATTTCGGACAAAGCCCGCTTCTGGTTCGCCTCGTTGACCTTTGTGACGATGTAGGCGGCGTAATAAATAACCTTCTCGAGTTTTGGAAGCTGGACACCGAGGAACAAGCTGATTTTTGAAGGCAGGTTCCTAAAGAACCAAATGTGAGCGACCGGAGCGGCTAGTTCGATGTGTCCCATGCGCTCGCGGCGGACGACGGCGCGGGTCACTTCGACACCACACTTGTCACACACAACGCCCTTATAACGAATACGGCGATACTTTCCGCAGTAACACTCCCAGTCCTTGGTCGGGCCGAAAATGCGCTCGCTAAAGAGACCATCCTTTTCTGGCCGCTGGGTGCGGTAGTTGATGGTTTCCGGCTTGGTGACCTCACCAAAGCTCCACTTCAAAACATCTTCGGGCGAAGCTACCTTCAACTTGATCGCGCTAAATTCGTTGAGATTAGTCATGAATTTGTTAGTTGATTGTTAGTGTTATTCTTCGCTCGACTTTTTAATCTTATCCGGAGTGTTGAGCACCTCGCCAGAAGGGCTGAGCAGCTCGACATTGAGACCGAGTGCCTTGAGCTCATTGACGAGCACATTAAAGGCGGCCGGCGTGTTCGGACTCTTGATCTTCTCTTTGCGGATGATTGATTCGTAGGCAGCGGCACGGCCCATCACGTCGTCGGACTTAATGGTGAGCATCTCCTGGAGGATGTGCGGTACGCCGTAACCTTCAAGGGCCCAGACTTCCATTTCACCGAAGCGCTGACCTCCTGACTGCGCCTTGCCTCCGAGCGGCTGCTGGGTGATGAGCGAGTACGGACCAATGGAGCGCATGTGGAGCTTATCCTCAACCAAGTGGTGAAGCTTCAATATATAGATCGTTCCGACAGTCACCTTCTGGTTGAACGCCTGACCGGTGCGGCCGTCGAACACAACAGACTTGCCGTCCTTCGTGTAACCAGCCTTTTCGAGCTCGGCCTGAATATCCTCCCACGACGCGCCGGCGAGAGCCGGGGTCTGGGCGCGGTAGCCAAGCTTCTTCGCCGCCCATCCGAGCGACGTTTCCATGATCTGACCAATGTTCATACGACTCGTGACACCGAGCGGGTTGAGGATGATATCCACCGGAGTTCCGTCCTCAAGGTACGGCATATCCTCATCGCGAAGGATCGTCGAAATAACACCCTTGTTTCCGTGGCGGCCGGCGAGCTTGTCGCCGACGCGCACCTTACGGAGCTGGGCGACCTCAACCTGAATCTTCTTGATGATGCCCGGCTCAAGCTTGTCGCCGCGCTCGCGGCTGAAAATCTTGATACCGACGATACGTCCGCGCTTGCCGTGCGGCATAGTGAGACTCGTGTCTTTGACGTCACGGGCCTTCTCACCGAAAATGGCGCGCAGGAGGCGCTCTTCCGCAGTCAGCTCGCTCTCACCTTTCGGGGAGATTTTGCCGACAAGAATGTCGCCCGGGTTCACCTCGGCACCGATGCGAATAATGCCCTCTTCATCAAGGTTCTTGAGCTTGTCTTCAGAAACGTTCGGAATATCGGGGGTTGTGATTTCAGGCCCCAGTTTGGTGTCGCGCACATCGCACTCGTAGTCGTCGATGTGGATAGAGGTGAAGTGATCATCACGAACGACGCGCTCCGAAAGGATGATAGCGTCTTCATAGTTGCGGCCACCCCACGAAAGGAAGGCGACGGTCAAGTTCTGACCAAGCGCGAGCGTTCCGTTATCAATAGACGGACCATCAGCAAGGAGGTCGCCCTTCTTTACCTTCTGACCCTTACTGACAAGCGGCTTCTGACTGATGCAAGTGAACTGGTTAGAGCGCTTGAACTTGTTAAGCGTATAGGTGATAAGTCCCCCTTTGCCTTTGACGGTATTGGTCTTGACCACGAGGTGCTTGGCATCAACTTCAACTATCTCGCCGTCTTCCGGAGCCTTGATGACATAGCCACTGTCCTCGGCGGCCTTCTCTTCCATGCCGGTGCCGACATACGGAGCCTGAGAGCGGATCGAGACGACGGCTTGGCGCTGCATGTTGCTACCCATCAGGGCGCGGTTGGCGTCGTCGTGTTCAAGGAACGGGATGAGCGAGGTCGCGACCGAGATGGCCTGCCGCGGAGCGACGTCCATCAAGTCAACCTCTTCTTTGGAGCAAACAGCCGGATCACCTTTAATACGCGCAGAGACGAACTCCTCTTGAATCTCGCCTTTTTCATTCACCGTTACTCCGGCATGAGCGATCTTGTGCTTCTCCTCGGTGAGCGCGTCAAGCCAAATGACCTCGCGGGTAACCGTGGCGTTTTTGACCACCAAGTAAGGGGTTTCAACAAAGCCGAGGTTATTGAGCCGGGCGTAGTTTGCCAAGTGGTTCACGAGACCGATGTTCGCGCCTTCCGGCGTTTGGATCGGGCAGATGCGACCATAGTGAGAGCGGTGCACATCACGAACTTCAAAACCGGCGCGCTCACGGGTAAGTCCACCAGGACCCATGGCAGAGACGCGGCGCTTGTGTTCAATCTCAGCGAGCGGATTGACCTGGTCCATGAACTGCGAAAGCTGGGAAGAGCTGAAGAAGTCCTTCACGACCGAAATAACCGGACGCGCGTTGATCAGCTGCACCGGCGTCAGGAGCGAGACGTCGAGGGTGGACATGCGGTCCTGCACGATGCGCTTTAAGCGCGCAAGGCCGATGCGGAGCTTGTTCTGAAGTAGTTCACCAGCTGTACGGATGCGGCGGTTACCGAGGTGGTCGATGTCGTCCGGCTCAGCGGTCTGTTCGTTGTTGAGGCGGATGATTTCGCGGACAATCGAGACCATATCCTCGAGGTCGAGGAGGTGACTCTCCTTCTGATGTTTAGAATCTCCGCCTGAGGCGGATCCGCCTTTGGCGGAAAAACCAAGGCGCTGATTTATTTTAAAGCGGCCGACCGAAGAGAGGTCGTAGCGGTCGAGGCGCTGGAACATCGCGTCAATGAGTGAGAGCGCGTTGTCCACCGTCGCCAAGTCACCCGGACGGATGCGGCGGTAGATTTCAATATAAGACTCATCGGTGTTCTTTGCGGCGTCCTTCTTCAGAGTCGCCTTCATGTGCTTAGTCGCGCCGGTGTCCACTGAGGCGAACGTCTCGAGAATCTCCTCATTCTCGGCAAGCCCGAAGACACGGAGCAGGTCAGACACCGGCGCCTTGCGGCGGCGGTCTATCTTCACGCTGATAGCGCCGTCAATGTCGGTTTCAAACTCAAGCCAAGCGCCGCGATTTGGAATGACCTTTGCGCCGAAAAACTTGCGTCCGCGGAGCACGTTGGCAGTGAAATACACACCCGGAGAGCGGATTAGCTGGGAAACGACAACACGCTCAACACCGTTGATGATGAACGTTCCGCGCTCAGTCATCAGCGGCAGATCGCCGAAGTAAACCTCCTGCTCTTTCTCCTCTTTGGTACGGTTGTTGACCAGCTTTACCTTCACGCGAAGCGGGGCCTCAAACGTGAGGTCCTTGAACTTGCTATATTCTTCGTCGTACTTCGGTTCGTCGAAGTAGTAGTCGGTGAAGTGGAGCTCCAGATCCTTGCCGGCATAGTCCTTAATCGGGCTGATCTCGCCAAACAACTCCTTGAGACCGTCTTTTAATATCCACTGATACGAGTTCGTCTGAATTTCCGCCAAGTCAGGCTGACTGACTGGCTGACCCACGTGGGTCGTAAACATCTTGACCGGAAGTTTCGCCTTTAACATGTGAGGGTTTATAAGATGCACGCACGAGTCTTCCTGGAGAGAAAGGCTCGATTGTGCGTTGATGATATGTTCTCAAGAATCAATAGCGAAGCACACGAGGAGAACTATGCTTTGCCACTATTTCTTAAGAGCGCGACTTTTATTTAGTTTGTAAAAACAGAAAACAACGAGACAAAGGGGACCGCCCCTTTTTGCATCTCGTTGGTAGGGTTTAGCGAAAAAGCTATTCGCAAATCACGAGATAGATAATAACTCGAACAGCCCTTCACTGTCAACGGGTAAATTGACTATACACCGTCACTGATTAACCTTAGACGAAAAACATAGAGAGAATGAGCCTTTCTCGTCCCTTGTTTATAGTTATTAGTCTAAAGTTTAAAGTTATTTTAGATACTTCGCCTTATTCGCTACGTGTTCTTCGAATGTTCTACTAAAAATCGTTTCGTCTGTTTCCGGGTCAGAAAGATAGTAGAGATAGTTCGAACTCTTAGGCGCGAGCGTCGCGCCGATTGCGTCGAGCCCCGGATTGCCAATGGGTCCTGGCGGCAGACCATACTGCTTATACGTGTCATACGCGTCGCCGTTTAATTTCGCATACTCGATGGTCGCGTCGATCTGAAGCGGCATGTCTATCGAAAGGCGCTTGTACATGATGCCCGCGACGAGCTTGCGGTCATTGTGATCTGGGACTTCTTTTTCCAGCATTGAGGCGATGGTAAGAATGTCATTGAAACTTTTCCGTGAATCAATGATGATCTGCGCCACCTTGTCCGCGAACGTATCAAGCATTGTTTTAACAACCAGTTCAGCAGACGATCCATAATAGAACCGGTACGTGTCGGGGAAAAAGAACCCTTCAAAGTTCTTTGCTTTCGCTAAAAAAGGATATTCGGTGATTGTTGAACTCGTGAGTGGGACCGCGAGCAGCTCCCCCGCCATAATGACACCGGCCTGCGCGAGTTGAGCGTCAATCTCACGCACGGTCGCGCCCTCGAGGATACGAATCTCGACTTCGTCCGCCGGGCCGGCGACCAGCTGCCTCGCTATCTCCGCGGTCGAAGAGGCCGGGTTTATCTCATAGATACCAGGCTTGAGTTGATGGGCCTTCCCGCTTAAAAAGGCATAAAAACGGAAGAGTTGGGCTGATTTAATGAGTTTCTGCTCTTCAAGTGAGCCAGAAATGTCGTGCAGTCCGCTCCCCTTTGCCACTGTGAAACTGACCGACTCCGGCTGCCCGAGGGCCGGGACGATGTCGGCTGCCGGGCCAAGCATGTAGACGAAATAAGGAAGCCACAAAAGGGAAAAGACGATGATGCTCAGGATAACGAGAGGAAAGATTTTGATGCGAATGGCCATGAGAGAAATAAATGTATAATTACCGAATTTACTAATTTACGAATCAAATCTCAATGTCTTAATGCTTAGCATATTCTCGGCATTACACATTGATTTGTAAATTTGGTTATTCGTAAATTGAGCATTAATGTTTCTTACGAGAGTGCCGTATGCGAGTAGGTGCTCTGCACGATACCTACCAGCATTGAGTTTACCAGAACGCTCGATCCTCCGTAACTGAAGAAAGGAAATGTCAGTCCGATGACCGGCAGGAGACCGAGCGCGGAGCCGACATTGATGACGAACTGAATGAGGAACATGAGCGCGGTGCCCAGGCAGACAAAGCGCGAGAAGTTATTCTCCGCCCGCACGCCCACCTGCACAATGCGCGCGATCATAAAAAAGAAAAGGGAAAGCACGACCAATCCGCCAAGCAGCCCCCACTCCTCAATGAAAGCCGAAAAGATGAAGTCGGTCTCCGCCTCCGGCAGGAAGCCGAGCTGCACCTGCGTCCCCTGCTTATACCCCTTGCCGAAAAAACCCGCTGAACCGATAGCTATCTTTGACTGGATGGTGGAGTAGTTCACCCCGAGCGGGTCATAGTTGGGCTGGAAAAGCCCGATGATGCGCTCGCGTTGGTAGTCTTTCAGTACCGTGTTCCAACTTACACCGACCGTAACCATAAGGAGTAGGAGGCCAATAGCGATATGTTTGAGCCGGAGGCCCGAAACAAGCAGAAAGCCCACCCACAGGCCGATAAGCACCATCATGGTTCCCATGTCGGGCTGCAGGAAAACGAAAATCGCCGGAATGGCGACATACACAAAGGAGCGGAAAATGTTGCTGAAGTGCGCGATTCCGATATGCCGCTTGCTGAAATAATAGGCGAAGAAAATGATGATCGCCACTTTCACGAGTTCAGAGACCTGGAACTGGAACGGGCCGATGACTAACCAGCTGCGCGTATTGCGGATAACTGGCGCAAAAAAGTAGGTCATCGCCAGCAGAACCAAGGAGAAGAGATAGATGCCGAAGATGATCCAGCGATACGATGAGAGCGCCCGCCAGTCTATCTGCGCGAAGAGAAAGATAAGGATGACGCCAAGCGGCAGCCACACCAGTTGCTGCTTAAAAGGTCCTCCGCCGATACTACTCAGCATTAAGAGACTCAGCCCGAGTAAGGCAAAAATAGCCGAGTTGAGCCACCAATCTTGTCTGCGAAAAAGTGAGAACATGCCAAATTGTTATAAATTATAGTCGATCTATCTAACAATTTGAGCACCCCGCCATCTTGTCCGCCTCTGGCGGACGGCGTGGGTATTCAAATTCGTACTCGAAGTCTACTAGAAAATTGAGTACTCCTCCAGAGGCGGACAAGCCCGCCAATTCACCCGCCTTCGGCGGGCGGCGTGGGTATCACGCTAAAAACCAAATTTATCCTTAATCATTCTCGCAACCACTTCCGGAGCAAGATTCGTATTATCAATCTTCATGTAGCGCTCTGGGTAAAAGAAGTCACCTTTCGTATTCATTACGTACTTTTTCTCCCACTCAAGCATCGTCGCCTCTGTTTCGGATATACTCCGTTTCTCCTTATGCTTCAATCGATTTTCGGTTTTATTCCGTTCAAGTCTGACCTTCAGATCGGCCGCAAGTTCAACATAGTAAACCTCACCGCCTTGCGATTCAACGATCGCCTTATAGTGATCATTCTCTTCTTTGTCACTCGGTCTATCTAATGCCCATACATAGGTGCAAATGAGATTCACTTTGTTTTTTGCGGCCTCTTCAAGTATCGAAGATCGGATGATTTTCACTAATTTCTTATAAGGAGCAGTGCCAAACGCGAAATACTCTGTCACCAGATCGATAATGTGATGATTATGGAAAACTTTAAAATCAGCTATCTTCGCGAGCTCCTGAGCGACTGTCATCTTTCCGGCAGCCATCGGAGCAAAGATAATGAGCATTTTCATATTCTTGTTTAGTCCTTGGGCAGCACCAACTCTCATAACGCTTAACCCTTGGGCGACGCTAACTTCCGTTAGCGTTTAGTCCTTGGGCGACGCTAACGGAGGTTAGCGTTTAGTCCTTGGGCGACGCTAACGGAGGTTAGCGTTTAGCCTCAATGAACACCTTCGGCTCGGCAATACTGCTCGACGCACTGATGCCGGTGACCGGTACGATGACGCTGAATGGCCGCTCCTCAAAGGGTTGGAGGCCATCTATAAGCGTCTTGCTCACCCCCGCGAGGGAGCCGGTATCCCCATAGAGAATGACGCCGACCACCGCTTTGCTGACGATGAACGGGTTGTCATTCTTCAGGACGCCGGTGACGATCGTCTGCTTCTTGGCGTCGTCATATTCACTCCTAACGTCGCGTATCTGCGTCTTGAGCGCCGCAAAATCGGCGCGACGAACCCACTGCTGGTCGCGGATGATGATCTCGCTGCGAGAAACAAGACCGCCGACCACCGGAATATTCGGCTCGATCCGATAGGTAGTCTCGCTCGGATAGATGAACGTATCGGTCGTGTTGGTGAAAATCACTCCCCCGTCGGCGCCATACAGATTGACTGTGTAGGTCAGCGGATTCGCGCCATAATTCGCGTTCGGATTCTGGAGCTGGATAAGCAGACTGGAGAGCTTGCTGTCCGGCGAGCTCAGTGCCAAAGCCGGGAAGGTGCGTATCGCCTGGACCCGGTTCAGTTCACATTCGGAGCAGCTCGGACCGCCGCAATCAATCTCAACTTCATCCTGGTTGCGCTTGCCGTCAGAACACGTGGGCGCCGACTGCAAAAACATAAGATAAAAAGCCCACGCAATAAGCGAGAGGATCAAGAGAAGAATGAAGCCGTAGATAAGTTGTTTTAGGCCTTTGCGATGCATGCGCCAATTTTCTTAAAGTGTCTACCTAGACACTTTACTGGAAAATTGAGCGTCCCGCCAGCGGCGGGAACATTCACAAGTTATTACCCCGCCGTTGGCGGGGTAAAGGTTTTGTAACTAAAAATCACACGTCGTTGGCTTTGATTTTTTAGACAAAGCCCTTTAAAAAAAGCGATTTAAAAAGAATATCGTCAGTCCCAAGCCGACAGAGATGACCGAGATAATCCAAAAGCGCATCGTCACCTTCGTCTCGTGCCAGCCAAGCGCCTCGAAGTGATGATGGATAGGCGTGGACAAAAATATCTTCTTGCCACGGAACTTCTTGCTCAGCAGCTGCATGATGACCGAGGTTGATTCAAGCACGAAGATTGGGACGAAAAGCGGGAGCAGGAGCGTCGTGTTGGTAAGCATGGAGACGACCCCGATTGTGATGCCGAGCGACATCGAACCCGTATCTCCCATGAAAAAGCGCGCCGGATAAATGTTGAACCATAAGAAGGCGAGCAGCGCGCCGATAATCACTCCGCAGAGCACCGCAAGGTCATAGCGGCCGAGCGCGAAGCAGACGACGGTCAGCGCAAGAAAAGCAAAAAGCATCACGCCTCCGGCAAGGCCATCAAGGCCGTCGGTTTCATTGGCCGAAAAGGCGCTTGCCACCAGGATAAAGATGAATATCGGGATATACCACCAGCCGATTGTCACGTTGCCGATAAAGGGGATATTCAGGACGTCCCACTGCAGACGGTAGTAGAACCAATAGGCGCCCAGCAAGGAGAATATGAAGTAGATAAGCAGCCGGTAGCGCATCGGCAATCCGCCACCTTTCGGGCCCTTTTTCAGGACGCCAAACAAGTCATCAATGAAGCCGATAACAGCGGCGATGAGCATCGCCGCAAGCGGCAAATAGGTCTGCGCGCGATCGATAAAATCGAGATATCCCCAGAACCCGCCGAACAAGCGGGAGAGAACAAAAAGGAGCAAGGCGATGCCGAGCACGCTCGCCCAAACGATAATGCCTCCCATCGTCGGCGTGCCCTCCTTTCCCTTGTGAAGCGAGTTAAATACCGGGGCATCAATGGCAGACTTTATCTGCTTTCTCGCCTTGAGTTTCAAGATGAAACGCATCACCAGCGGAGTGATCATGAACGCGACTAAAAAGGCGAGCATCGAAAGCCCGAGCACCCTCACCGCCTGGAGGATTGTGTAATTGATCATGGCTTTTCTTGTTCATCTATCGCCGCCCTGAGCCACGCAAGCAACTTCTTGGTTTCAGCGAACCGGTCTGCGGTACCGAACACGACAAGCGTGTAAGTCTTGCCCTTATAATCAAAAAGCGAAACGAGATTGCCCTTGCTCTCTTCAGTGAAGCCGGTCTTCCCTCCCTCAAAGCCCGCCGTGCCGGCAAAAGTGTTGATATTGACCAGGGTCCGCGAAAGCCCGGTCGCCCGCTCCGTTATTCTGTTCACCTGCTTAGTGCTCATGGCAAAGACCTCCGGATAGCGGTCGCGCACATAGCTGACCAATATGGCGATATCCTGGGCGGTAGACTGATTGAGATACGAAAGTCCGGTCGCGTCGATGAAGCTGGTATCGGTCATGCGAAGTTCATACGCCTTCTCCTGCATCAGGTCGAAAAAGCGCGGCGTACCAACATAATCCGCGAGAGCGGCAGCGGCATCATTACTGCTGACCGTCATCATCGCTGTGATGAGATCAGAGACGGTGAAGACTTCCCCGGCAGAAAGACCGCCCGAATCACCTTCAGTATTTACTGCCACCTGGCTTACGATAACCTCCTGGTCAGGACCGATTTTCTCAAGAGCCACCACTGCGGTCATGAGTTTCGTTATCGAAGCTATGGGCCAGCGGTAATCGCCCTGATACTGGCCAACGGGAACAACGCCGCCGGTCTCCTGAGCCAGGAAGGCCGCGGCGACAACATTCGGAGCGGCTGTTTGGCCACCTGGCGCAGGTTCACTATCAAGGGCCGCCGCCTCGTGGGCCGCCAGCGCCTCAACCTTATCCCCCCCCGCCTGGAAACCGCCTTGAGAGGCCTCTATAACGGGAGATGTTTCTGCCCCCGCATCCACAACGGTCGCTGTGAGTTGAGACTCTCTCGGGGCGGGCACTAACGGGGCGGGCGCGTTATTCCGCGCCGAAAACGCCGCGAAAAAAAGCACGATGACGGCGAAGAGAATACTTTGTAAATGAAACTTGGATTGAGAGTGCATGAAGAATGAACTATGCGACTGAGGCGGTTGGCTGTTCAGGGGCGCTGGGCGCCGCAACAGGAGCTGGATTGGCGTTCGGCTTGAGCTGCTGGGTAAGCTTACTAAATTTTTCAAACTCCGGCATCTCCTCTACGCGCGAGACACCGATAAACTTCAAGAAGTCGAAGCTCGGCTTGTAGACATAGGCGTTCGCCCGCTTCGGATCGTTCTCACGTTCAATAAGACCGCGAAGCAGCAGGTTGCGCAGGATGAAAGTCGAGTTCACGCCGCGGATATAGTCGATTTCGGCGCGACTGACGGGGGCGCTGTACGCAATTATTGAAAGCGTCTCGAGCCCAGCGGGCGTGAGCGCCTCATTGAGCTCGCTCTTTACCACCTTCTCAAGAAGGCTGCTAAGTTCCGGTTTGGTAGTGAGCTGGATCTTACTGTCATAAAAAACGAGCGCAAGTCCGCTCTTACGATCAATCAATTGCTGAGCGAGCAGCTTCGCCGTCTCCTCAATCTCCGCCGGCTTTACCTCCAGCGTCGCTGCCGCCTTCTTCACCTCCATCGGCTCGCCATAAATAAACAGGAGAGCTTCCAATTTTGATTCAAGAAATTCCATAGGTAAGTTCTAAATCCTAATATCTAAATTCTAAATAATATCCAAACTCAAAATTCGAAGGTTTCAAATTTGTCGCCTTAATCATTGTCATTTGTTTAGAGTTTAGGATTTAGATATTAGAACTTCTAGCGTTACACGCTGGGTATACCCATTGCAAAATCACTATTGCCCTGTCCCTCAGTCGGGCGCCTGAGCGTAATGTCGCCGAATGTATCGCCCTGTTCTGCATGCATCAGGCGATTAGCAAGCATGTGCAAAACAGCGAGAAAGAGAACGATGACCTCGTTTTTATCTTTCGCGCTCACCATTCCCTTGAACTTGTGCTCAGCAGCCTGGCTTAATCGGGTCGTCAGCTCGGCGATCTTATCCTGCAAACTGACTACCGCTATTTTAATCTTTTTACTCTCCGGCAACAACCCTTGGAGCACGGTAAACAAACTATTCATCGCCGACTGCATGCGCGCGGTATCGACGCCTTTCGGCGGATAGAAAAAAGCTGTCTCACCCAAAGCAGAAAGAAGCGGACGCGAGTGAGCGACCTCGTTCTTATTCCATAACTTTAAAATGTGTCCGCTCGCTACTTTAAACTCCTGATACAAGCGAAGACGAAGCTCGAGGTCGATAATGTCGCCCTGCTCTTCATCAGTGAGCTCGAGGCTCGGCAGGAGTGTCTTTGATTTTATTAAAAGAAGACGCGCGGCGACTACGACAAAGTCAGCCAAAATGGTTGAATCCACGCGCTCGCCAAGGCTCTCGACGTGTCGAATAAAGTCAGCCGTGACCGCAGCCAAGCTGACTTGAGTTATCTCAAGTTTCTGACTCTCAATGAGCTCCAAGAGCTTCTCCATCGGCCCGCTGAACTGGTCTAACCGGACTTCGTACATATGGAGGAAGTATACACGTACTAGCAAGGCTGATAAAGCTTCTACTCCGTCAAAAACGCCTCCTTTGTATACACGTTAGACGGGTTCCAGACCATCCAGCCATCCACTGACTTGTCACATGGCTCGACGCGAGAGGCTGCCGGCGTGCTCGCTTGTCCGCCTTCGGCGGAAACGCCCATCGTCGCGCTACAGCCTGAATCATAAATCGCCTGGATTTGCGCACGTACCATCGCCGCCGTGTAATCGGCGCCGAGGTCAAAGTCTTGAATCCACGGCCGGAACTTCGCGCGAGCGCTAACCGACAACTCACCACTAATAACTGACGACGAAGATGAGCTGGCATTTTTCTGCGCCTCCGTTGTTTGTTGTAAGTTGTAAGTCGTTAGTCGCGATAGGCCACTATCGATAGCGAACTTCATCACCTCGTACGGATGATTTGCCGGACTCTGAAAGCCGCGATAGCCGCTGCCGTAGTGCGACGGATAGGCCATCGGCGCCACATAATCAAACACGCTGAGCGAGTCCTCAAGGTGCTGGCCAATGCCCATGTCGCCGGGGTCTTCGGTCACCATACCAAAAATATCAGCGGAAAGCCTCGCACTCGGAAGTTTCGTCCGCATGTGCTCAAAGAATTTTTTGACGGTATTGTGCTTGAGTGTCGCCGGGTCATAAAAAGAATACTGAATGTCGTCCACATTACCATCAGAAGCAAAGCGAATATAATCAAGGTTAATTTCGTCAAACCCGCGCGTCAGCGCGTCAGTCGCAATCGCCGCGTTATAATCCCATACTTCAGTACTTCCTGTGTCGAGCCAGGCCACGCCCTTTTTGTCTCGCCATACCTTGCCGGTCGAAATCGAGTGCAGTGCCAAGTCAGGTCGCGCTTTCACGAGCGCCTGATCTTGGAAGACGGCGATGCGCCCGATGACATAAATACCCCGGTCATGAAAACTTTTTATGAGCTTATTTATTTTCGGAATACGGATCTCAAACGCATCATACTTTTTAACGTCCTCGACATCCGGTTCATAGGAAACCATGCCAGTGTAGTCCTTCACATCGAGCACTACGGCGTTTATCTCCGTGGTATCAAGCACGTCATTGAGATGGGTCATTTTTGACTGACTGCCAGCGGCATAGCCGGTAATGTAGATGGCCTTTACCACTTTCGGCTTTGCAGCAAGTTGCGGTTGCTTTTCAATGTCGGCGTTCGGATCCACCGGGGCCGGAGGTTCCGGAGCTTGGACGGTTTGAACTACTTTCTCTAAAACGGTTTTTCCTTCGCCGACAAACTCAAACGTGTGATCAGAGGTGTAAAATAAAAAAGTAACGGCGATCAAGCCGAGTGCAATAACCGAGAATAAAATCCTCCCGCGCATATCATCCATAGTACTATACCCCGTACCTATTACACAGAGTATTATTTATGAATAATTGGTGCGGGGTATACTTTTAAACCCGCGCCGATATACTATAAGACATATGGCCTTAGCGTTATATCGAAAATACAGACCGCGAAAGTTAGCAGACGTCCTCGGCCAAGAGAATGTCGTTACCGTTCTCCAAAACGCCGCTAAAGCGAACAAGATCGGCCACGCTTATCTTTTCTATGGACCCCGCGGAACAGGCAAGACGAGCATCGCACGCCTATTAGCCAAGATCGCCTGCTGTAAGACTCGTCAAGAGGATGAGAAGTTCCGTGCCAAGGGTGAGCCGTGCAACACTTGCCAGCCATGTACCGACATTGATGCCGGCAGAGGCATCGACGTGGTTGAGATAGACGCGGCGTCAAACACCGGCGTCGACGAGATTCGTGCGCTCAAGGAAGGCATCCGCCTCGCTCCGTCGAGCTATCCATATAAAGTATTCATTCTCGATGAGGCGCACATGCTCACCAAGAACGCTTTCAACGCACTCCTTAAAACCCTCGAAGAGCCGCCGGCGCACGCGATTATTATTCTCGCCACCACAGAGTTTGAAAAAGTCCCCGCAACTATCGCGAGCCGCACTCAGCGCTTCCACCTCAAGAAGCCGACTATCGAGCAGATGGTTACGAAGCTTAAAGAGATTATTAAAACGGAAAAGTTCTCGGTAACCGACGACGCCATCGAATTTATCGCCGCCCTTGGCGACGGCAGCTTCCGCGACGCCGAAAGCCTTCTTGAACAGGTCGTCTCGCTCGCCGAAAAAGTTGATGTCGAAACGATTGAAAAAAATCTCGGTAAAGTGGGATTCAAGCGCACCGCTGAACTCGCTGAGTTCATTATGAATAACGATCTCAAAGGAAGCCTCAAGTACCTCAGCTCCATCAACGAGGTCGGTTATAACGTTGTCGACTTAACCAAGGAGCTCATTCATTATCTCCGCCGCGTCCTGACCCTTGCAAGTAACCCTGATCTCGAAGCTGATTTTAAAAAAGACCTCACCGGTAAAGAACTTGAGCAGATAAAGCTACACGCAAAAAAGATCAATAACGCGAAGCACATCCCGCTTATCAAGGGCCTCATCAAAGCCTACAGCGAGATGCGCTATTCACCCTTCGCCTCAATTCCGTTAGAAGTGGCATTAATCGAGAATCTACGACCGTGATAATAGTAAATCACATACTACAAAGTGAACGATGGCCGGAATTGTGGGAGGGCAAGGCCCGTTCGCTAGCATTCCGCTTGAGGTCGCATTAATCGAACACTTAAAATAAATAAACCTATGCCATTTGAATCATTCGGCGGAAGTAACGAGCGCGATCTCGAGAATCGGGCTCGAATAAAAACAGTCGATAGCATCCTTAAAGATAACGAGCAGCGGCCAAAGCTGGATAACTTTAAATCAATCTACGGGGACGAGGTGGTAAAGAAAGATACTGAACTCGCTGCGGGACTTAAAAAAAGGTTCGAACAACGCTATGAGGGCGATGGAGAGAAGCGTATGGGGCAGCGTTTTAGCGCGGCATTTGAGAGAGTTTTCAAACAATGGGCCGGACGCCTTGGGTGGTTTGGTGAAAACTCCGAGATCATTCCCACTTCTGAGTACGATGACTACGTGAATGGCGTTGATGGTGTCTTGGTTCTGAATGAAGAGAAGAAGGGTTCTGAATATGTGGCCCTTGCGATCGATACCACGCACGCCGGCGGCGATAAAATCGAAGAAAAAATGATACGAGCGCTTGATCACATCACCGGAAAGACAAAGCCGGTCATCGTGAAATACTTTGAACGGAAAAACTTTCGAGGACAGCTCACTAACAGCATTCCAGTCATCATCGGTCTAGACAATCAAGACGCCAATCAGATTATCGACACCTTTGGGCAAATCCTTAACCTCCTCAAACAGTCAAAGCGAACCCCCCGACAGGATGAGATATTGAAAGAAAAATTGGAGATGCTTAAGTCCCACCCCGCTCAAGCAGTCTTTCTTAAGGAGATCCATCTCCAACTCGACATGTATCAACGTCTACTCGCGGACGCCGATCCAAACGATGAAAGACTTACCGCCACGAAGAACCACGTCGACAACATCATGCGCCTCATCAGCGCTATCGCGAAAGAGCGAGCAGACATAGAGCTAGGAGAACTCGAAAACGATAGCGTTCTGCGGACTATCACGGAGTTCTGTCAGTCGCAGAGATAGCCTTACCGCCAAGGGCTCAAAACAAGAAGAGCCATAAGAAAGACGAAGAGCCAACCGAGTGTATAACCGAAGAATCTCACTGCTTCAGCCTTTTTGCCGTCTAAGTAGAGCAAGATGGGGCGGCCCAAAACGAGCGCGCCGGTAACCGCAGCTGAAAGAACGAAGAGCGTAAGCCCGATGATCGGCCCCCAGAGACCCACCTGATTCTCAATCGCAGGGGCGACGCGCCATACTGATAAGACTAGGATAGTCACATGGAGAAACACTGCAGCTGCGTGACCTAACGAACGAAGGACCGGATTGTTTTTCATACTCTCATTTTCTTGCTACTAGTTAGAAAAATTAATAGAAAATAAGCGAATTACTCCCCCAATTCTACATTTCCAGTATCTTGGTAGGACATGGTATAATATAATACATATCCTACCAATTAGAGAAAAGGAATTGAGAAACCATCATGGGAATACGAAAGGTGGAATTGCGAGAACAAGTGATTGCGATGCGTCTTGCCGGAGATTCATATGATGAGATCCTCCGCAGTATTCCTATCGCAAGGTCAACGCTCGCCCTTTGGCTGCACTCGGTCTCCCTTGCGGAGCATCAGCGACAAAGAATCACTGAATTGAAAAAGAGCGCTCAACGACGCGGGGCACAAGCACGAAGAACGCAGCGTATTAATAAAACACAAGAGATTCAGAGCGCAGCACGCAAAGAGGTAGCGAAGCTCATCGCTAATCCCCTCTGGCTCACTGGCGTCGTCCTGTATTGGGGCGAAGGGAGCAAGGAAAAGGCATGGAAACCGGGGCGAGGAGTCGCGCTTACCAATATGGATATACGTATGCACCGACTCTTTTTGACCTGGCTCAAGTCTTGCGCGGATATCTCAGATGATCAAATCAACTTCGAGCTTTATATTCACATGGGACATGGTACGGCAAAAGCAAAAAGATACTGGGCAACTGGTCTCAACGTCTCAGAAAAACTAATAAAAACTTACTTTAAGAAACCTAACGATTCGCCTAAGCGTAAAAACATCGGTGAACACTATTATGGAGTGCTAAGAACTCAAGTTAGTAAAAGTGCTGATTTGAATCGAAAAATTGCAGGTTGGACAGATGGCGTGATAGAGTATTTGCGTTGACCATTGCGGGGTCGTCTAATGGTCGGACACAGGACTTTGAATCCTGGTATGATGGTTCGATTCCATCCCCCGCAGCAAATCCAGTAATAGCAGTGTTCATATCTTTACGAAGATAGAGCTTGACATATACTTGATGTGTCAAGTATAATAGGAATCATGAAAACACTTGCCCCAGCTCTTGCACTCATCATCAATCTCGCGAAGGCCAATAAGATCGCGGCGCGGCGCTTTGACAGCCGTCTTGGCGGCGGCATCGGCCTCAACGAATTCATCATCCTCCACTCCCTAAGTCAGGCAGAAAACGAACGGATGCGACGCATCGACCTCGCTGAATATGTCGGCCTTACCGCCTCGGGCATCACTCGCCTGCTCGCACCAATGGAGAAGATCGGTCTTATTAAGCGCGAGGCGCACGAGGGCGATGCGCGGGTCAGCTATGTCGCTCTCGCCTCGGGAGGCAGAACAATCCTTTCGGAACGCATCGAAAAGGCGGAGCTGCTCGCCGGTGACGCTATGCTAGGCATTTCAAGAAAAAGCATCAAAGAACTTTCCGAGCTACTCCACAAGATGGGAGGCCTCACCGGCTAACCGCTCCGTTCGGGAGATGTAAAGCCGACTTGACAATTGCTTTTCGATGATTATAATAGAGATATGGAAAAACAAACAATCGTATTTGCCAATGGCTCCCCGAAGCAGAGCTCTTCTGAGCACCCTGCCTGCCGGCAGGCAGGGCTACAGGGCAGGGCTTTTTCCAAAAACAACTTTAGTATTTCTTCTAACTAACCCATTCTTAAATATGAATAACAATACTCACGAGATAATAATCTTTGCAAATGGTTGTTTTTGGTGCACTGAGGCGGTATTTGAAAGTCTGAAAGGAGTGCTATCGGTCATGCCAGGATATACCGGTGGTTCGACAGGCTCACTACAAGCGGCTCCCACGTATGAACAGGTGTGCACAGGAAGCACCGGTCACGCAGAGGCGATTAAGATCGAATACGATCCAAGCAAGATTAAGTTCAGTGACCTCCTCACCGTCTTCTTCGCTACCCACGATCCGACAACACTCAACCGCCAAGGCGCCGATGTCGGCACCCAGTATCGCTCCGGCATTTTCTACAGCAATGATGAGCAGAAACAAGAGTCGCTTGCTTTTATTAAAAAGCTCAATGAAGAAGGACCAAGAGTGGTCACCGAGGTCACGCCGCTCGCCGACTTCTACCCTGCCGAGGAGTATCACCGCAAGTATTATCAGAACAACAGCGACGCCCCGTATTGCCAGGTAATGATTAGCCCCAAGCTCAAGAAGCTTAATGAGCGCTTCAGCCAATTATTAAAAGAGTCTGAATAAAACCACTAAATAACATTCTCACATTCTGCAGAATGTGAGAATGTTATAAAAAATAAAATTATGAAACAAGACAACGAACTCGACCCTTTACTCAAGCAGGTCGCCCGCGATAAGGGCACTGAACACCCGTTCACCGGTAAGTACGTAAAGGAACACTCAGCCGGTATGTATAAGTGCGCAATCTGCGGCAACCAGCTCTTCTCTTCCGGAGCGAAGTTCGACTCCGGCACCGGCTGGCCAAGTTTTACGGAGCCTGCGAACCTCGCCAATGTGGAGTTGAAGGTAGACAGCGACCACGGCATGAAGCGAACGGAAGTCGTCTGTAAGAGCTGCGGTGCGCACCTTGGCCACGTCTTTGATGACGGACCGGAGGACAAGGGGGGCAAGCGATATTGCATCAACTCGGTCTGTTTGGAGCTTGAAAAGAAAAAGTAAAAGATCCACGCCCTTGGCGGGATAAGGCGCCTCCGATACCTTAAAAACCGAGATTCCACGAGCCATTTCAGTATTCCATATTGACCGCCCGAAGACCCCCCATGATAACCTTAATTTGAAGGTCGGATCATAAACCAATTACTTGTTTTATGAACCCAAAGCCGATGAACCCGAAACTGAATCCGACCAAGTAGTCTCAAATCAAAAAGCGCCCCAGGCTAATCCGGCAACCCGGACGCCCAAGGGACGCTTTTTGATTTTGCTGCTCAATAGAGGACAATGCAGAGCCTATGTCAGGAGTATGCTTACCCCACGTTGCTAGCTCGTTTTGTTCAGCTGGCACGGCGCGCGAAGGAGGTAGAAACCTCAGCTTCAGCTCCGCCAAGCAACGCCGCCGGTGGCAAAACGAGCCGCAACCCAAAGGGATGTGGTCAATTTCTACCATCCTATTGTCGAGCCGTCCTCGAAGTGTTTCAAGACACTCTTTGCGGCGTCTCTTCGCGGGCTAGTGAAAATTGACCTACGTCGCGGGCGTAATATACTTCTGACATAGGCTCCTATATGATTGAAGCAATCGTATTTTTAAAAGGAATCGTCATCGGGCTCATTGTCGCGCTGCCTTCCGGTCCGGTTGGGTTCATTTGCCTGCGGCGCATTTTCACTTACGGCAAGACGGTTGGCTTCATCTCGGGTGTCGGCGGCTCAATAGGCGACGCAATCTACGCATTCATCGCAGCCCTCGGCATCTCTTCACTCGCGAGTCTCTTTCCTGACTCAGCAATCTGGGTACAGGCCCTTGGCGGATTTATTCTCATGATATTCGGCATTAAGATTATGCTCTCAAAGCCGGTCACTCACGAAGACATCAGAGAGCTCCCTCGGCATCGTATCATTGGTTCGTTTTTTTCCGCCCTTGCACTCACTCTCGCTAACCCCACCATGATTTTCTCATTCGCCGCACTCTTTGCCGGACTCGGCTTTATTACTGCCCCAGGAGACTTCACTTCCGCAGGACTCATCGCCGGCGGCATCCTCCTTGGTGCCTGCGCCTCCTGGTTCCTCGTGAGCCGCCTCGAAGAGACACTCCGCAGCCGCCTTACCCCGGCCGGCCTGCGCTGGATAGACATGCTCATTGGCTGCCTCGTCATCGGTTTCGGCTTCGCAGCACTCCTGCACGCGTTTTAATGTTCCTTTTCCGCTCTTCATCCGTCATAGTATATATATGAAAAAGCTTCTCGTGCTCTTAATGCTCTTTGCCACCGCTACTACCGCCCTTGCGGCAACGCCACTGCCAGCGGTGCGGCTGACCTCCACGCCATTTAACCCACGACAGGGCGACACGATCGTCGTCCGACTCACCCAAAAACCAACCCTGCTCACGTGGAACTCCCAGACCGTCAACGTCTTCCCGTATCAGGACGGCTTCAGAGCACTTATTCCCCTTGCGGCCACCGCCAAGACCGGCACCTTCCCACTGGTGGCGACATTCCCCGACGGCGTCCTTAACAGCCAGTCAATCAGTGTTTTCGCCGGCACCTTTCCTGTCGTTATCCTCCCGGTCCCGGCAAAACTCAATCAGACCCCGGCACAGCTCGTCACCAATCTTGCGAGTACGAATAAGGGCATCAATGCGACCGTTACCACCAAACCGGTCGAGAAACTGTATTTCACCGAAGGGTTCGGCCTTCCGCTCTACAACAATAGGAACATCGGCAGCGTCTTCGGCGAGATCCGGAAGACTGGAGACGAAGAGATCCGCCATCTCGGCACCGACTTCACCGCCAAAACCGGGACACCCGTCGCCGCAATCAATGCCGGCGTCGTGAGCAAGTCATACCTCGACACTACCTACGGCAACACGGTCATCGTCGACCATGGCTACGGGATCTTCACGCTTTATATGCACCTCAGCGAACGTAAGGTGAAAGAAGGCGACGTGGTTAAAAAAGGAGCACCGCTCGGACTGGTCGGCCAGACCGGGTATGCCAGCGGGCCGCACCTTCATCTTTCGCTCAAGATAAACGGCACCTCAGTTGACCCGCTGCGATTTGCTCAGTTATTCAAGTAGACATAGAATAGAGGGATGAACGTGCATCCAATCTTCGTCCACTTCCCGATCGCGCTCTTAACCATCTACGCACTCTTAGAGCTCATCCAATTCAAAAAGGTCACCAGCTGGAACCCCTGGTTCTACATCAAGGCTTCATTCGTCGTCTTCGGCGCAATCGGCACCTACGCGGCGCTATTTACTGGCGGAACTGATCGAAGATCAGTTCCGCGTTGGCGAGGCGGCGAAGCTCGTCGAGACCCACTCGACGTGGGCGGCGGCGACCAGCATCATCTTTAGCTTTATCGCAGTCATCTATCTCGTCAGCTGGATCCGCCGCAGCGGCGCCTTCCTCTCTTTCACGACCCATCGCCTCGTCTCCCCCGTCTGGAAACTCCCGCTCCAAATCGAGCACTATCTTTTGGACTATAAGATCGTTGTCGTACTCGCGGTAATCGGACTCGCTGCCGTCACCATCACCGGCGCCCTTGGTGGCGCCATCGCTTTCGGACCCGGCATCGACCCAGCCGCGCACTTCTTCTATAATTTGCTCGTGAAATAATAAAAACAGTCCGTCAGCTGACGGACTGTTTTTATTTTCTAGAGCGATCCGAGATCAAGTATCTCTCCAATCTTGATCTGCTCAACAAACGTATGCATGTGGCTGACTAACATAAGCGCTCCCTGATACTCGTTCAGAGCCTTGGCGATGATTGGCAGATGACGGAAGTTGATGTGGTTTGTCGGCTCGTCGAGGATGAGCAGCCCCGGCTTAAGAAGCGCGAAGGTAGCAAATGAGAGGAGTCCTTTTTGCCCCTCCGAAAGCGCGCCCACTTTTATTTGCATGAGCTCTTCCGTGATAAGAAAGTGAGCCGCCGTGGAGCGCAACTGGTGCTCTGTCCCGTCGGTCATCGAACTTGAAAGCATCTTGTAAACCGTCTTATCAAAGTCCAGTCCGGCAAAGTCCTGCTGGTAGTAGCCGATCTTAAGACCCTCTACCATCATGACCCCTTTCGCTTTACCCAGTGCAACACTCTTGATAAACGTGCTCTTGCCAACGCCGTTGGGGCCGGTGATAAGCATCTTCGAACCCTTCTTGAGAAGAATGTCCACCTTCTTACTTGTCGGCTTGCCATTCTTAAGCGCCGAAACAGCGCTCATCTTGACCACCGGTTCGCCGAATATCTGCGCCGGGATCTCGAAGTTATGAATCGTCTTATCTTCCTGGCGCATATCCACGATCTGCTCCTCCAACTCTTCGATCGCGTCACGCATCTTCCGGGCGACGTCACGCATGTGACCTCCCTTCTGGGCGAAAAAGTTCATCTGGTCCTTGCGGTTCTGGATGTCGCGCATGAGGGTCGCGTTCTTTTTGCGCTCACGCTCTATCCGGGCGGCGATCTCTTCCACCACATCGAGATAGTCACCAACGTACTGCTCCACCTTGCGCGTAAATGAGTCGAGATAGAGCACGCCATGCGTGAAGGAGTTTAAGAACTTCGCTTCGTGAGAGATAACGATACAGGTTTTTTCATAGTCAATGAGGAACTTTTCAAGGTGGTCAATGCCCGCCTTGTCCAAATTGTTTGTCGGCTCATCGAGAAGCAAAATATCAGGCTTCTGGATAAGGGCGTGGGCAAGCAGCAGACGCGCCTGCTGGCCGCCAGAAAGCTCCTTCACTTGCTTCGTCACATCAATAGGCATGTTCACCGCCTCGAGTACCTCCTCGATACGCGGGTCGATATCATAAACCTTCTTTGTAAACGCCGTCTCGAAGAACTCCTTGATACTCAGCTCAAGTCGGTCGCGAGGAATCACCTGCATCGCATGGCCAATCGTCGCCCCTTTTTTGAGGCTGATGCTTCCCCCTTCAGCCTGGAGCTCGCCCAAGATTAACTTGAAAATGGTGGACTTGCCGGCGCCGTTTTGCCCCATGAGGGTCAGCTTGGCGCGCTCGCGCACCGGAAAACTCACCTCTTCTAAGATAGGCTTATTGTGGCCGTAGCTGAAGCTTATTTCCGAGAAACGCAAAACCACGTCGCCATGGTCGTACTCCTTGCGATCCTTCTGCCCCTGCTTTTTTACCTCTTCTTCTTTCTTTGCCATAGCTTAATGCGCGATAGAACGCGGATACGACATAGGATACCGATTTTTTTGCGTTTCGTCAAAAGCGAGCCATAGTTTATAATAAGGATATGCCCGGTGAGAAGAACTTCGATCGGTCGCAAGAATCGATAGCATGAAGACAAGAGGTTATAGTCGGGCTAAAAAGTCTTAGGAATAATATCAAAATCCGAATTAAAAAATAATCGAAGATACTCTGCCGGGTATGAAATACATCAAAGCCGTCACCTATCTCATCCTCGTCGCTATCGTAGCGCTTTTTGTATACAAATTCTTCTTCGGCTCATCGTACTCGCTCAAAACGAGCAACACCAGCGTCGTTGAAGAGCTCCGCGCCTTGAACAGGCTCGAGACCGCGCAGTTCACCCTTGAGAAAATAATCGACGCGGGCACTGAGAGTGGCTCGTTCAAGCAGTTCTTGTTCGGTGACCGCGTCCTACTCATCGCCCACGGAGTTGTCATCGCCGGCTTCAACCTTGAACAGCTCAGAGACGACGCGGTGAAGATAACCGGCCAGGATATCAGCATCACGCTTCCGGCCCCGGAGATACTGTTTGCGACCCTTGATAACGGCCAGACGCGTGTTTTTGACCGGAAGCTCGGGCTGCTTACCAAGGGCGACGACGCACTCGAATCAAAGGTACGCAGCGAGGCGATACCCATAATCCGCAAAGCCGCCTGTGACGGAGACATCCTGGGCGAAGCGGCCAAAAATGGGCGCGATCAGCTGACCGCACTGCTCAAAACGCTCGGATTCGCCCAAGTGATCGTTGAGATTCCGGCGGGAGACTGTCGGTAGACCAAACGCAAAAAACAATATTAAAGCCCAATCGATGCGAGGAGCTGCTTAAGCTCCGGCCCCTTGAGTTCGCGATGCTGGCCGGTCGGCAGGTCGCCTAACTCGATATTCATCACCCGGACGCGCCTGAGGTCGAGCACATCATAGCCGACCGCCGCGAGCATGCGGCGGATTTGGTGGCGTCTGCCCTCTGTAATGACGATTCGCAACGTCTTGATGAACGGCTCGCTCAATATCTCGGCCGGCTTCGTTATCTCACCATCCTCAAGCTTGATGCCGCGTGCCAGCCGGTTCAAAACACCTTCGGTCAGCGCCTTATTCACTTTTACCACATACTCTTTCTCGTGGTCATATTCAGGGCTCAGGATTCGCTCGGTCACGCGACCATCATTAGTAAGCAAGATGAGGCCGTGCGACTCTTTATCAAGCCGACCGAGCGGAAAAACACGCGTCTTGCGATATTGAAGCACCTCGTCGATAGCCTTCTCCTCCTTCTGCGCGCCGTGAGTCACAATCCCAACTGGCTTATTATAGGCAAGATAGACGCGCGAGGTTGCAATCTCCGCCTGCCGCTGCCCGTCCACTACCACCTTGTCTCCTTTTTGCACCTGATCTCCGAGCTTTGCCCGCTTACCGTTAAGGGTCACTGACCCTGCTTCAACAAGCCGATCCGCTTCGCGGCGGCTGGCTACCTTCTGCTGGGCAAGATACTTATTGATGCGAATCGGGAACTCGTCAGACATGTCTGTAGTGTACCGCGAAAGACGGCAAAAAACGAAACGTGCGATATACTAAACATACATGCAAAAGTATCTCGCCACCTTCCGCCGCCTCTTCCCTGGCACACACCACATCTTTGCCAGCATCACCCTGATTCTTGGCGTCTTCGCCGTTATTTATACACTCGGAGTCAGCCAAGGGTTTTTCCTGCGTGGATTTATCACAAGCCTTGATAAAAGCGTCCTCGACGTCATACTCCTCCACCGCGACGCTGCCCGGAGCGGCTTCTTCCTCTTTTTCACCTATCTCGGCAACGCCGAGATAATAGCGAGCCTCTCGCTGGTCATCCTGCTCATCATGACTCTCAGCCGAAAGGTGCGCGCGGCCTGGTTCTTCATCATCGCCCTGTTTGCCGGCCAATCGCTCTCTCTCCTTTTCAAATATCTCCTCGTGCGCTCCCGCCCTGATACCGCCCACGCCCTCATTGAACAAGGAGGCTACTCGTTCCCGAGCGGACACGCGATGGGCTCCGTCGTTTTTTATGGCATGCTTGGCTACTTTCTCTGCACGCTCCTTGTCAGGCACCGACATCACATCCTGGTAACACTCAGCACCGTCGCCGTTATCGCGCTCATCGGCATCTCACGGCTCTATTTAGGCGTGCACTGGCTCTCGGACGTGGTAGCTGGCTGGATCATGGGCAGCACCCTCCTCATCGTCTTCATCGTCTTCTTTGAACACCGCAAAAGCCTCTTTCCGGTCGTCCACCGTGACCCTTGGGTCTCCCGCTTTGTTCTGATAGTTTCTGCGCTCCTTCTTTCCCTCGCTGAAGCCCTTTTCATCGCTCATTTCTTCCTCTCCCATCCACTCAGGTGATTAGCCCCCCCAGGCCAATTTGCGTTGCCAAAAGGCCGTGGCACGGCGTACAATAAGGGGACTAAGCCCGGTGAGAAGAACTTCGATCGGTCGCGGGAATCTATAGTATGGCGACAAGAGGTTATGGTCGGGCTAAGGAAGTCTCAGGAATAATATAAAAAGCCGAATTAATATAATCGAAGTTACTCTACTGGGTATGGATACACCAAATCAGGAGACAGGATTATCAAAGAAACAGCAGCGTCGGCTCGAAAAAGAAAAGATGAGGCAGGAACGCCACGCCGGACAGATGGTAAAAAGCTCCGGCAGCCGGGCGATTTTCTGGATCGTCATTCTCGCCATCATCGGATTCTTCGTATACGCGATCTACAGCCTCGCGACCCACACGCCAGATGTCTCCAACCTTACGACCGATGTCATCATTACTGCCGATGACCACGCGCTCGGTAACCCCACCTCCTCGGTCCAACTGGTTGAATATGCCGACTTCCAGTGCCCGGGCTGCGGCGCCTTCCATCCGATCGTAAAGCGGCTTACCACCGAGTATCAGGACAGGATCTATTACGCGTATCGCCACTTCCCGCTTCCTCAGCACTCATTCGCCAAGATAATGGCGCGCGCCTCAGAGGCGGCGGACAAACAGGGTAAATTCTGGGAAATGCACGACCTCATTTTTGAAAATCAAACCGCGTGGGCCCTTCTGCCAAGCGCAGATAAGACGATCAGCACCTTCGTCACCAAGCTCAAGCTTGACGCCGATCAGTTTGAGAATGACATTGATTCAGCGGAGGTAAAGGACACCGTGGAAGCCGATCACCAAGGCGGCATCAGCTATGGCGTCAACAGTACCCCCTCCTTCCTCCTCAATGGCGTCAAAATCGCGCTGCCCCGTAACTACGAAGAGTTCAAGGCGCTCATTGATGCCGCTCTCGCCAACAACCATGGCAACACAACCAGCACCCCAGCAAATTAGAAAGCTCGCGATCGCCTTCACCGTCTTCGCCGCCATCGGCTTTTTTGACGCAACGTACCTGACAATGAAACACTTTTTCGGCGGTATCGTCCCCTGCCTGACCGGCGGCTGCGAACTCGTGACCACGAGCGAGTACTCCATCATCATAGGTATTCCAGTGGCGCTCCTAGGCGCGATTTACTACCTGAGCCAGATTATCCTCATGGTCGCCCACTTTGAAAGTAAGAGCGCAGTGCCCCTCCGGCTCGCTGCGCAGATAACAGTCGTGGGTCTTCTCGCCTCCCTCTACCTCGTGAGCCTTCAACTCTTTGTCATCCACGCGATCTGCGACAAGTGTATGCTCTCAGCGCTGAGCTCCACCGTCCTCTTCATCCTTGGCTTATATATCCAGAAACGACTGCGGCCTAGTAAATAGTGGTGATACCTGGGCCGACAAAAAATACCCAGTTGGGTATTTTTTGTTTCGGGAAGCAAGTTCCCCTACTATTCACTATCCTCTATATACTATCTACTTCCCTTACGACTTGATCTCGATCGGACCAGTTGTCGAGACGATCTCGCGGTTGCGGCGCGCGATGATGATGTAGACGATGAGGATGATGATTACCAAGATGAGGAACCACGGGCTGATAAGGAAGGCGCCGAAGCTCTCAAGGGCAGAGGCGAACGTTCCGGCAACCTGGCCTTCGGCCTCACAATCGGAGTCGGCCGCGTCAGCAACACCATCCTTATCGTTATCTATGCCGTCAAAACAGCTGTCAGTGCCGACAACTTCGGCCGTTGCGGCCGGCGCTGCCTCAGTCGGCTCGGTCGGCTCCCGGTGGGTAAAGGCGATCTCAGACGAGAAGGTCGAACGGGTACCGACAGTCGCGAAGGCGCGGATGTAATAGGTCTGACCTATAGCGAGCGCTCCTAGGTTCACCCGGTGAGTAGTGCCCTGACCATTTTCGGACAACTGGCTAGACAGATAGGTGAAATCACTGTCTTGATCGGCCTGACTGGCACCACCGTAACGGACCGAACCGCGCGCGCTGATATTCGTACCAAAGGATACGATTACGCTACCATCAACCTCCCGCGCGCGAACGCCAACGATGCGCAGCTCCTGCTGGGCCGGCGGGTTATTAGCCGGAGGATTATTCACCGGCGGGTTGGACGGCGGAGGCAGAACTACGACTCCGGAGCGGATCGAAATGATGTAGCTCTGGGTGGCCTGGTTTCCGGCCGTGTCGGCGGCAACTACGAGCGCACCCTGATAGGAATTTCCAAGCGACGCTGGGACAGACCACTGAATCAAGCCGGTAGACGAGTTAATCGTCATCCCCGCGGGCTTGACCGCAAGGCTATAGGTGATGTCACGACCATTCGGGCTTATCGCATCAGCGTTATAAGAATAGATCTGGCCCGCCTGCACGGTGTTAGCCGGGGTGGATGTGAAATACGGAGCGCTGCCGCTACTGATGGTGCGCTCGCTGTTTTCACTGTTATCGCTGCGGCTTGAACAACCGGCGTCTTCCGGGTAGTCCTTATCGCCGTCATTGTCGTTATCACGGTCGTCATCGCACTGGCGGTCGTCATTGTCGTCGTTACCGCCGTCGTCATCCGTGTGGAAGGAAGAGATGCTTCCGTAATCAGTTCCCTCGCTGTTTTCGGCAACAGCACGGAAGTAATACGTGGTGTTGCGACGGAGCCCCGTAATACGGTCGTCAAAACTCGTGGTTCCGGAACCAACAGAGTCCTCGTTCGTCTCCTCATCACCGGCTATATCGCCGCGATCATCACTGTACTCGAACCAAACGCGGGTGTTAGAACCGTTACCATCAACGCGGCCGTTTAAAGTCGCAGAAGTTTCAGAAATACTGCTCGCATCGCGAGTGGTTACCTCCGGCTCATCATCGTTGTTATTATTATCGTCAGAGTTCTCACTATTGTCGGTACGACTCGAGCAACCACGATCATACGGATAGTCTATCCGGCCGTCACTGTCATTATCGTAGCCGTCATCACACTGCGGAGCGTCGTAGTTTGAACCGCCGCCATTGGAACCACCACCAAATCCATTATTAATGGAGATGTTGTTGATGTTGTTGTTCAGGTTGTCGTTCCAACTGAAATTGTCGTTGATATTCGTATTAAAAATACCCGACTCCGGCTCAAAGCAGCCGTAGTAGAAACACGGATCCCACGTTTCATATGCGGAAGCCTTCACTGCGATTCCGAGTGAGAGAACTGCGAATCCTATAATGCCGATGAGAAGAGCCTTTTTCATATTAGTGTTTAGCGACGACCGGTGTTGGTGATGCTAATGTTATTAATGTTGTTACTGGTATTGTTGCTGATACTCGTGTTGGTATTGGTGTTGCGGTTTACTATCCTGTTGCCGGTGTCACCCTGACCATTTCCGCCGCTAGTGCCTCCATTATTACCGTTACCACCACCGGAGCGAGGCCGATTGTACTCATTATTGTCCGTGGCACTCGAGCAACCCGGGTCGGCGTTTATTCCATTAAAATCTACCTTACCATCCCCGTCGTTGTCGATACCATCGTTGCACTCATATACGGTCGGAGAAGGCGGAACCGGGACTTGGGAAACGTTAATATAGAAGCTCGTCTGGCAGCTGAGTCCCCTGCTATCAGTGACGCGAACGGTCGGGTTGTAATACACACCCGCCTGATCATTGCTTGGCGTCCAGCTGAAAGAGTTGGTCGCCGTGCCGGGAACCTGAGGGACGCTGATAAACGTCGCACCAGTCGGGAACCCGATCGGGGTTACCGTCATCCCGTCAGCATCCGGGTCAGTCGCCGTGTACGTAAAGGTCAGCGCCTGGCCGACAGTCGCTGTTTTGTTTGAAATTGCCGGGCAGGTCGGTGCACGGTTAGCTGGCGCCGGAGCGGCCGTCACCGTAATCGTAGTATCGCAAGCAATAGTGCCGCCGGAGCGGCCGTCAGAAATGGAGAAATGGATCGGCCAAACACCCACCTGGGCAGCAGTCGGCGTCCACGAGTAATCACGGATAATCTGGTTAACCGGTGTCGGCAAGGCGATAAACGTCAGACCCGCAAGAGTGCCCATTGGGGCAACGGTGATCGCATCAGCATCCACGTCAGATGCACTGAGACGGAACGTGGTGAGCGTGCCCGCAGTTACGGTGCGGCTTGGAATCGCCTGACAGGTCGGGGCGTGATTGGTCGGCTGAGTGACCACATTAGACTCATCATTATCCGTCGGCACATAGCTGTTCGGGTTGGTCACATTGTCATCGCTGTGGCAGCCGCGGTCATTGCTGTCGATCTGGTAATCGCCATCATTGTCCTGGCCGTCGTTGCACGCAAAAGTACCGCCGGAAACATCCGAGGTAAAAGTACCGACATAATCAACACCCACCGGGGTGTACGCGTTGTGAGCACCCTGAGAAACAATAAACTCAATGAAATTATAACCAGAGCGAAGAGCCGACGCCGGAACGGTCACCGTGTGCTGCGCCGTGAAATACGGGCTGCCCTCGTTGGTATGATCCAAAACCACAACGTTGTTCACCTTGATGGTAAGAAGGTCGTCCGCCATCACTTTGATGGTGCCGCCCGTCGGCGTACCGGTAAGCTGCACATTCTCGGTGATTGAAAAGACTGCGCCGGCACGAGGACCATTACCGTCCTTTCCGGTATTGCCATAGCTTACCCACTTCGAGCCGCTGATCGGAGCCGCCCAATATTTCGGGTTCGCGTTCGAGCCGCTGAGTACATACGTAACACCGCCATAAGGCGCCAAGGTCATCGAAGACCACGCCTCGCCATCGCCGGAGACAAAAGAGGCCTGGGCGGCAAAAGCCGGCGTAGCGGCAGAGCTCACCAAAAGGGCCAAAATTCCTATAATACTGATTAATATCGGCTTTTTCATGGATGTATTGTGGAGTTAATTAAATAACATTTATTATGGGCGCTTGTCAAATTTCCTTTCCTATACGAGCTTGGGCGCCCGTCAGGGCGCCCACTCGTTTTTCGAAGTAGCTTTTAGTGATGACCAGCGTTATGGATCTCAACCGGAAGCTCGTCGTGCGCCAAAATCTCCTGCTGATTGCGACGGCGGAAGACGAGGACGAGGATAATCACGATGATAATGAGGAAGAGGAACCACGGGCTGATCAGGAACGATCCAAGCGTTCCGATGACCGAGGCAAACCCGGCATCACTGCCAAGAGTCTCACCGTTACCAAGCTGAACAAAGCTGCGCTCAGAAGAAACGGTCGTCTCTGTTCCGGCGAACGAAACCACGCGGAAGTAGTAGACGCGCTCCGGCTCGAGCTGGCCGAGGGTTACGCGGTGACTCGTTGAGGTTTCCGGCGTGTTCGGCGTCGAGAACTCATACTGACCGGCGCCAGTGAAATCGGCGGTGGTCGGGCGATCGCCCTGGGTGGCAAGACCATACATCACACGGCCGCGGCTCGGGCGGGTCGTATCCCAGGAGATGAGCGAGTTGCCCATTTCGTCGGTATCAACGCGGATATTGTAAGCACGGAGAGCGCTCTTCTCGGAGGCTTCAGCGACCGGAATGATTTTGGCGTCCCCGGCAACCCGTCCTTCCGTTTCCGGAGCGGCCGCTTTCACAATCACGCCCTTGACGAAGATCTGGAATCCCTGAGCGACCTGGTGAACGCCTGCAGTGGCGACAACGGTAACCTCGTGGGCAAGACCACTCTGGGCACGAATAGGCGTCCAGCGGATAAGGCCCGTACTCGCATCAATGTCCATCCCGTTCGGGCTGACCAAAAGAGCATAAGTGACAAAATCACCATCCGGATCAAAGGCAACAGCCGTGTAGCGATAAGACTGACCAACGGCAGCATCAGTGATCGGGGAGCTGCTAAAAATCGGCTGCTGATTGATACGCGTCGCAGAACGGTCGGCGCCGGTGTTAGTCTCCGCGGCAGCGCGAGCGATCGTGATGTAGTTCTCGATGACAACACTATTGATGTTCGCATTGTCGTTATTATTGTCGCTGACGTTGTCGTTGCTGTTATCCACCCCGTCATCATCACAGCCATAGTCACATCCGGAGCTATAGTTCGTCGGTTCACAATACCAGCTGCCGACACAAGGAGCGAAAGGATCCGAAACGTCGGTGTTACCGAAGTACGGGTCAGACTCATTACCAGTCACGCCAAAGGGACGGTTCGAAGCACCTGAACCAAAGAAGACATCGCCACTCCCGCTGCCCGCGCCAAAGTTACCCGAAGTCGGGTGGGCATTCGTGGTATCCGTAGTGCCAAAGGGATGATTGCTCGCGTCCGAGCCGAAGAAAGAATCCTGATTGCCGGCACCGAACGAACCAGAAGAACCGGTGTCGTTTGAAACTGCACCACCAAACGGCTTGTTGATCGCACCCGAACCAAAGAAATTATCTTGATTGCCGGCACCGAACGATCCGTTTGAAGCACCGGTGTTATCAGACGCTGAAGCGCCAAAAGGCCGGCTCGTGGCCTCTGAACCGAAGAACGAATTAGAAGCGGCCGCAAGCGGCACCTGAGAAAGGCTCACAACGGCGACCACGGCGATAAAACCAGTAATAATTTTGTTCATATATATTTTTCTTTTGTTTTAATGCTGACCTTTTGTCGCGCCCTAAACCGCTTGATGCGGTCGGGCGACGCTTTTGCGTTTAGCCCCCTTGAGCGCCCGTTAGGTACTAATATATCATACTTTGACATAAATGTCAATAAATGGCTAATAACCCTATAATAGGCTCAAAATATGGGTTTTTAAGCCTCCGGAATACTAAAAACCGCCCTTTCGAGCGGTTTTTAGCGGTAGTAAATAAGCGGGATTCTGTTTTAAAGCAACAATTTGTCTGGGCCGAAAGTCGCCTTTTGGCTCGAGCGGCACATCCACTAAGAAATGGATCCGGCCTTGCACTCCGTAAGGATTTAGCCGTTTCACTTCCGCTTTTGATCCCCATGGCGGAATTAGACCTTCTACGTTGGGATAGGGTCCCCCGAGCCATTTCTAACTCGGGCGTCACTGCTCGCACCTCTATATTGCTACTGGGAGCCGTTAGCTCCTACGTTTGCCAATATTTTGCCCACCGAAGGTGTCGCAAAATTGAGCACCCTTTCGAAGCTCGAAGAGCGAAGGAGGGTTATCCATCTTCGCCAAGGCTACGATAGGACGCTCAGTTTTGTGGCTACCTGCGGTAGACAAAACTGGCGAGTGTCCCGACTTTCCTCACCCGTTTTGAGGCGGGCGTAGTCGCCTACTACCAGAACCACAATACAATAAAGCAAGAATTTGAGCAACTCTACTTCCCAAAGATATCCACCAAGCTCGCCCGATTCCGTACCCACACATATTTCATCAGATTTGGAAGTTACTAAAATCGTTCGAGGCCACAGCGCGGCGAGAAAGCTGTAGCTTGAGCTACGATTTCGAAGTCGCAACAATGGCATCGGCGATTTTAGTGCTTTCGAAGACGGATGAATTTTTAACTACTGCAGTGTCGCTTGTCGTGGCCGTACCTAACGGTACTGTCCACTTCGCGCTTCGCGCAGTAATGAGAAAATTCATTCCGCCAAATCTATGAGATATGCGTGAGTACGGAATAGATTTCCACATCAGATTCGCGACCGAGAAGAGCTGGAGTAACGAGGGCGGCGATAAGGAGGATAAGGGCGACTGAAAGCAGGGAGAAAAAGTGATCGTGCTTCATATATTAGGGCAAGGCGATAAGTTTCTTATACACAACGAAGGTCGTTCGCGCGTCGTCTATCGCCCGATGCGCCCGTCCCCGATCGACGCCGAAATAGTTCGCCAGCTCCGCAAGCGAAAATTTTACGAACTCCTCCCTCCCCCGCAGCTTCTGCCACGCCATCGAGA
>Ga0163152_10001033_pt1 | contig 45293 bp, 51 predicted proteins | sample OliLakLV19MP8IB2_FD_148635 | JGI IMG/M metagenome (GOLD analysis project Ga0163152, IMG submission 148635) | Freshwater microbial mat bacterial communities from Lake Vanda, McMurdo Dry Valleys, Antarctica - Oligotrophic Lake LV.19.MP8.IB-2 | ecosystem: Environmental > Aquatic > Freshwater >...
ATGCGGGCGTGGCCTGGTATCGGACGGGGGATGTGGTCATTGATCCGGGGGATGGGGTGTTGGAGTTCGTGGGGCGGCGGGATCGGATGGTGAAGCGGCGAGGGTATCGGGTGGAGCTGGGGGAGATTGAGGCGGGGCTGTACAAGCATCCGGCGGTGCTGGAGGCGGCGGTGGTGGCCAGGGAGGACGCGGAGGCCGGTGTGTCGGTCGTGGCGTTCCTGGCGTTCCGCGAGGGGATGAAGGCGGGCACCATCGAGATGAAGCGGTTCTGTGCGGAGAACCTCCTTTCGTACATGATTCCGGATCGATTCGTGGTGTTGCCGGTGTTGCCCAAGACGTCGACGGACAAGATGGATTACCAATCGCTTTCGGGGATGGTCTGATGATCGATTTTCGGGTTAGGCTTGGCAGATGCCGCTGAGGGATTCGAGAGCGACTGACGCCGGAAACGGCGTCACTGCGTGGGAGGCCGCGCGCCAGGCCGGCTTCGATATGGACTTGCTGGAAGACAGTCTTCAGAGGTCTCCGGCCGAACGCCTTCGGCTTCACGATCTGGCACTCGCCACTGCCAGCATGCTTCGCCGGGCCATGAAGGAGCGCGACCGTGCAATCGACGCTGATCAAGAGCCTGATCGAGGGTGAGGTCCCGTTCGTGCTCATTGGCGGCATGGCCGCGGTGGCGCATGGGTCGTCATTGATGACGCGCGACCTTGATGTCTGCGTTCCCGTCGAGGCCGCCACCTTCCTTCGAATCCAGTCGGCGTTGGTCTCTCACAATCCCCGGGTGCGCGCCGGGAGCGGCTGGATTCCGCTGGACCTGTCCCAGGAGTTCGCGGACCGACTCAGGAACCTGTACGTCGTGACGGACCTGGGGAAGCTCGATTGCCTCGGGGAGGTGGCCGGAATCGGGGACTACCAGGCAGCCCTTGCCGATAGCATCGAGCTTCAGCTCGATGGCCGGTCATGTCGGACGTTGTCGCTCGACGCACTGATTCGGTCGAAGGAAGCCATGGGGCGCCCCCGGGATTTGCTGGCAGTGACCGAGCTACGTGCGTTGCGTGAATCGAGCCGGGGCGACGAGTAAACGGGCGTCGTCCAATGCTGTGCTATTCTTGATGCCCGCTGAACTGAAAGTCAAAGCACCAGCCCCACTCACCCCTCCGGACTCTGCGAGGCCCATGGACTTTGCATATACAGAGGAACAGGAAAATCTCCGCAAGGAGATCGTCCGGTTTGCGCGCCAGAAGCTGAATGCCGGAGTCGAGCAGCGGGATCAAGAGCATGCCTTCTCGCACGAGAACTGGGCGGCAGCCGGCGAAATGGGGCTGCCGGGGCTGCCGGTTCCGGTGGAGTATGGCGGGCTGGGGCTGGATCCGTTGACGACGGCCATTGCGCTGGAGGCCTTTGGTTACGGGTGCGAGGACTCGGGGCTGGTCTTTTCCGTGTGCGCCCACCTGCTGGCCTGCGTGGTGCCGATCTGGAAGCATGGCACCGAGGAGCAGAAGCAGCGCTGGCTGCCACGGCTGGCCAATGGCGAGTTGATTGCCGTGAACTGCATGTCCGAGCCGGGCTCCGGCTCCGATGCGTTTTCCATGACGACGCGCGCGGTGGCGGACGGTGAGGGGTTCCGGATTACCGGCACGAAGACGTTTGCCTCCAACGGGCCGGTGGCCGACCTGGCGCTGGTGTTTGCCATGACCGACCCAGAGAAGGGGTTCAGCGGCGGGTGCACGGCGTTCGTGGTCGAGAAAGGCGCGCCCGGATACCAGCTGGGGCAGACATTCCACAAGATGGGGCTGCGTACCTCCCCCATTGGCGAGATGGTGTTTGACGACGTGTACGTGGGGCCGGAGAACGTCATCGGTGGCGTGGGCGCGGGGTCGGGCCACTTCATGGCGGCCATGGACTGGGAGCGCATCTGCCTGTTTGCCAGCCACGTGGGCACGCTGCAGCGGATCATGGAGCACGCCATCAAGTACGCACGCACCCGCAAGCAGTTCGGCCAGCCGATAGGCAAGTTCCAGGCCGTGTCCCACCGGATCGTGGACATGAAGGTATCGCTCGAGGCGGCCCGCTGGCTCACCTACCGCTCGGCGTGGCTCCTGGGAAACAAGAAGCACGTGTCGATGGAAGCCTCCATCACCAAGGTGTTCGTCAGCGAGTCGTTGATGAAGGCGGCGCTGGGCAACGTGCAGGTGCTGGGCGGCTACGGGTTCATGTCCGAATATCCGGCCGAGCGGGCCCTGCGCGATGCGGTGGGCTCCACGCTCTACTCCGGCACCAACGAGATTCAGCGGAATATCATCGCCAGCTGGCTGGGCCTGTAGCGTGGCGGAAATGGCCGTTGCGCGGGGCGTTGCCCTGCGTACCTGGTTTCCGGTTGTGCTCGGTTTCCTGCTGGTGGGCGTGGGTCTTGCTCCGGAAATCCTGCCGATCAGCAGCCAGCCAGGAATCGGTCATTCGCAAATTCAGATGATCCTCCTCGGGTCGGTGATGGCCGCGTTGGGCCTTTTCCTGCGCGGGGCTCGGGCACCTGGGCTCGGCGACTTCGCCCTGGCGGCCGGAGCCGCAGCCCTTGGCACTTCGCCGGGTCTGACGGCTCACGCGGGGTTCTGGCGGGCCATCGGCGCCGGATTGGTGCTCGGTGCGGCGCTGACTCCCGCGGTGCAGGCTGGACGCTGGCGCCGGGAGGTGGATGCCTCCGGAAGCCTCTCGATGAAAAATCTCGCCTGGTTTGTGCTGGCTGTTGCGCAGGCCGCGCTGGCGGTGTTGATCATCCGCCAGTATCACCTGGAAAACGAAGCCCTCTTCCAGAGCACGATCGTCATCGCGCTGACCGGCTTCCTGATCAATTTTGTTCTGCCCCGCTCAGTACGAATGGTCTTCTTCGTCCTGCTCTCGATGGGGGGATTCATCGCCATTCTTGGCTTCAAGATCTTTGCGGCTTTGCTGGTGCCCTCGGCGCTCCTGATCGGCATCTGCTGGCTGCCGATGGCGATGAAATTCCGCGTGATGATGTTGATCGGGGTGAGCGGCACTCTGGCTGTTTTGCGCGCATCGCCACTTGCCACGATTCTACCCGGCGCCGTGTGGCCGCTTCTCGGCTCCATCTTCATGTTCCGGCTGATTGTGTATGTATACGACATGGCCCATGCCAGGACGAAGCCGACCCTGTCGAGCACGCTGGCCTACTTCTTCATGCTTCCGAACGTCGTCTTTCCTTTTTTCCCGGTCATCGACTACACCATGTTTCGCCGCGTGTATCACGACACGGACGAACGCCGGATCCATCAGGATGGCGCGATCTTCCTTTTCTGGGGCGTCCTGCATCTGATCCTGTACCGGGTGGTCAGCTATTACCTGCTCATTTCGCCGGATCAGGTGGTCACCGTCGGCGATCTCGGCCGCTATCTCGTTTCAAACTTTCTCCTTTATCTGCGCGTGTCGGGGCAGTTCCATCTCATCATCGGCATCCTGCACCTCTTCGGCTTCCACCTTCCGCGAACGAACAACCGCTACTTCCTGGCCTCGAGCTTCACGGACCTCTGGCGGCGCATCAACATCTACTGGAAAGACTTCATGTTGAAGGTCTTTTACTGGCCGATCTTCTTCCGGCTGAAAAAATTCGGCGAAACAAGGGCCCTCGTGCTGTCCACTATCCTGGTTTTCCTGTTGACATGGTTTTTCCATGCCTACCAGTGGTTCTGGCTGCGCGGCACATTTCTTTTCACCGGGCCGGACATCCTCTTCTGGACCGTGCTCGGCGTGCTGGTGGTCATCAATTCCTTGATCGAGCTCAAGGCCGGCCGCAAGCGGACACTTGGCCGGGCCGAACGCTCGCCTTCCGAATGGGCCGGCCTCGTTGCGCAATCGAGCGTCACGTTCTTCGTGATGGCCACGCTCTGGTCGCTCTGGTCGTCCGCCTCGGTGGCCGAATGGGGTCGACTCTGGTCGGTGGTACCCAGGTCACTCGGAATGATGGCCGGCTTCGTGCTGACTTCCGGTCTCCTGCTGGCCGGCGTCTGGCTCGGGCCGCTGCGGAAAGGCACCGAAGGAGGCACGGTGACAGCTTCCGCGCCGGCACCCGCTGCGCGCAAGCTCGGCGCGAAGCCCGCCAGCCCGGTGGTTCGCCTGGCACCGGGACTGGCTGTCGGTGCGGCGCTGCTGGCGGTCTACCTGGTCGGCATTCCAGGTATCAGCGATCGATTGGGGGACGACGCGGCACGGGTCATGCGCGATCTGCGCTGGAGTCGCCTCAGCGACAGGGACCAGGCCAGAAAGGAGCGTGGCTATTACGAAAACCTCAACGCCGTGAACAGCTTCAACAGCCAGCTCTGGGAGTTGTACATGCGCCGGCCGGTTTACCAGGAGATCTGGAACACCGATGCCGTGCGCAAGACGGGAGATTTTCTCGTCAATGAACTGAACCCGAACATCAACATCCTATTTCGTGGTTCGCCCTATCGCACCAATCGGTGGGCGATGCGCGACCAGGATTACGACCGGACGCCACCGCCCGGCACGTTTCGCATGGCGCTCCTCGGTGATTCACATGCCGAAGGATGGGGTGTAAGCAATGAGGAAAAATTTGAACATCTCCTCGAGATGCGCATCAATGCCGAGCGCCCGTTTCGGCAGTTCAACAAGTTTGAGCTGCTCAACTTCGCTGTTGGCGGCCATCTCCCATCGCAAATGCTGCTGACTCTCGAAAGCAAGGTCTTTGACTTCCAGCCGCATGCCGTGATGCTCGTCGCCCATCCCGGCGATGGCGAGCGGGTTTTGTACCATTTGGCCACGGGAGTCATCGAACACCTGCCAAACCCCTACCCCGATCTCGACGAGTTCACGAAGCGCTCCGACATCACCGATACGATGACCGCACCCGATGCCGTCCAGTTGATGATGCCCGACGCCGATTCAGCGCTGGCCATCGTCTACCGCCGGATGGTCGCCGCCTGCCGCGAGAAGGGTGTCACCCCTGTCTGGGTCTACATTCCTGACGTGCCCGGTCGCGCTGACCCTGGCGACCGTGGCCCGATGCTGGCGATGGCGGCGCGGGCCGGATTCATCACCCTGGACCTCGGCGACGTGTTTGACGGTTTCGAACAGGATCGGGTGCGCATCGGCGAATGGGACCAGCACCCGAATCGATTCGCCCATGTGGTGATGGCCGAGCGGCTGCGCCTGGAGTTGCTCAGGCGACCGGAAATATTCCGCGTGGCGGCTGGCGATTCGATCGATTCCCGCTGACGATTACCCGCCCGGCGTGTGCAATAAAGCGGGGACCGTCCCCACCCCGAAGAGCAGAACACGGTCCCCCTGAGACGGTTGCAAGGGTGCCGAAACATTGATGTAGAACCGGATCAGACTACTGTTTGTCGTGTTTACTTCTTGTCGTCGTCGTCGTCATCATTTTTGTCGTCATCGTCCGAGGTCAGCTGTGCCCGGATGGCGCCCGAAGGATAGACGACGTTATGTACGTTCACGTAGTAACTCCCGGGGTTCCTGATGATATTCCTGGCCAGTTCCCGGTCGACGCTGACGCAACGGGTCGTCGAGTTGGAGCCGGAGAGGGTAAGGGCCACGACTACCGGCCCGGCCTCGCCCGCGGGGGCGAGGTGAATGTGGGCAGCCGTGGCCGGATCGATGGCAGTCCACGACAGCGTGTAGCAGATTTCTCCGCTGCCGGGGTTGACGGACATGTCGAAGGTGCCGGTTCCATCGGGATCGCCGGGGCCGGGTACTTCGGTGGCGCCATTCAGAGAGACGTAGAAGGGCTTGCCACCGCTGTAGGACATGCCGGCAATCAGACTGATCATCGCAATCGCGGTTGCGGCAGTCAGGGCGTATTTCTTCATGGGTGCGAACTCCTATGGTGAATGGATGACAAGCTGTTGTTGACCTGCAGATAGAGCACGCAAGGATTGGGCCACTTGACCCCATCCTTTGAAATCCGGCCCGCCGAGTGATCCGTGCCCGGACACACACCGTCCGGATCCGGACGCAAACTGTCGACCATGGACCTGTAAATCGTTACAGGACATCAGCTGCTGCCTGGTCTCATGCTTGCTCTATCCCCGTCATAACCGGGGAGAGGTCATGGATCGACCGATTGAACCAACAGTGCTGGATCGACAAAAACGGCGGCGATGGATATCACTCGCTGGTGGTGGGACGGTCATTCTGTCCCTGTGGCTCCTCCTGCCCGGCTGGGTCCGCCCCTCGGTGGACCGAACGCGGATCACGACGGCACGGGTTGGGCGTGGGCCCATCGACGTCACACTGAGTGCCTTCGGTCGTGGCCGGCGAACCAATTCTTGAGATGGACAACGGTGCCTCGCGGCTCGAGGTGGAACGGCTGACCCGGCAGATGGCGGTCAAGGCCAACGAGCGCGAGCAGGCACGGGTCGACCAGGACAACCGGCTCTCCGAGCTCAAGAGCCAATCGGAAATCAAGAATCTGGAACTTCGATCCCGTGAGTTCGAAAGTCCTTTCGCGAGGCATGGCCGCGAGAGACATGCCGGGGGTGATCACCTGGGTCGTCGGAAGCGAAGGGGCTTCGGTGAACGGGCCCTGACCGCACGCGGAGGTGCCACCCCGTCGTGCTTGTGTTTCCCGGCCGGGAGGTGTCAAATCTAGATGCGACCCAACTCTGGCAGGCAACGGGCGGCGCTACGCGCCGCCGCTCATGCCCAGCGTCAGGCACAATCGACCACAATCCGGCGAGGGAGGAAATCATGACGAATTTGCAAGCCACGCTGATCGATGGGTTGAAGGAGGGCTTCAGCGGCGAGATTCTCCTTCCGAGCAACGATGCCTATGAAGGCGCGCGCAAGATCTGGAACGCGATGATCGACAAGCGCCCCGCCCTCATCGTCCGTTGCGCCACCACCTCGGACGTTGTCCGTGCGGTGAATTTCGCGAGGGAAAACGGGCTCCTGCTTGCGGTCCGCGGTGGCGGGCACAACATCGCCGGCAACGCCATCTGCGACGACGGGATCGTGATCGACCTCTCGGGGATGAAGGCCGCAAGCGTCGACGTGGCCGCGCGTCGCGTCACCATCGAGGGCGGTGCCACGCTTGCCGACCTCGATGCCGCCACGCAGGCCCATGGCCTCGCGACGCCGGTCGGCATCAACTCCACCACCGGCGTCGCAGGACTCACGCTTGGCGGCGGATTCGGCTGGCTCAGCCGCAAGTACGGCATGACCATCGACAACCTCGAGTCCGCCGAAGTGGTGACGGCGGCCGGAGAGGTTGTGCGCGCCAATGCGGTCGAGCATCCCGACCTTTTCTGGGCGCTCCGAGGCGGAAGCGGGAATTTCGGTGTCGTCACCCGCTTCGAATTCCGGCTCCACCCGGTTGGCCCCGACGTGCTGAGTGGCCTGATCGTCTACCCGATCTCCGCGGCGAAGTCGGTGCTGCAACAATACCGTGAGTTCGTCGCGAAGGCGCCGGACGAACTCTCCGTGTGGACGGTGCTGCGAAAGGCGCCACCCCTGCCGTTCCTCCCCGGTGAAGTTCACGGCAAGGGGATCATCGCGCTGGCGTTGCTCTACGCCGGTGATCCGAAAAAGGGTGAGCCGCTGATCGAACCTCTGCGCCGGTTCGGGACTCCCGTCGGTGAGCATGTCGGCGTCCAGCCCTACACGGCCTGGCAGCAGGCCTTCGATCCACTGCTGACCCCAGGGGCACGCAACTACTGGAAGTCTCACAATTTCACGGAGCTCAAGGACGGACTGCTTGACGCCGTCATCTCCTCCATCGGCAATCTGCCGTCACCCCAGTGCGAGATCTTCTTCGGCGCCCTCGGTGGAGCCACCACACGACCGGCCCCGGACTCCGCCGCGTATGCACACCGCGACGCGCAGTTCGTGATGAACGTCCACGGTCGCTGGGACGACCCGGCCGACGACAAGCGCTGCATCGGCTGGGCGCGCGACTTCTTCAATGCCTCGGCCCCCTTCGCCAGTGGCGGCGTTTATGTCAATTTCCTGACCGCCGACGAGGGTGATCGCGTGCGCGCCGCCTACGGCCCGAACTACGATCGGCTTGCCGCGGTGAAGCGCACGTATGATCCGGATAATCTCTTCTGCGTGAACCAGAATATCAAGCCGGCCTGAGACAACGTGGCCCCGCCGCCGGATAACGTGGCATGAACGGAGGTTCGGATCCATTCCCTGAGGAGCTACGGCGGTTCGTGAGCGACGAGCGATGGACCTATGCGAAGACATTGCCGGCCTGGCCTCACGAATATCTCGTTCGCGAACGAGTCGATGAAGAGCTGTTTGAGCGACTGGTCACCCACATTCGATCCAATGGCTACGAGGGTCGCTTCTATCAGAAAACGATCACGTACTATGAAGAGGACGGCCTTCTGTACTGGACCATGGGGGCTCCGCTTGACGAAACGATCATCATCAACAGATGTCGAAAAGAAGCCTCTTTCGAGTACCTGGCAAAGCACGGCAAATTGCCGGACTAGCACCTGCTTGCACTGAAAGAGGGCACTGCCATGAGCACCGCGAGATCCCTCGAGGCCGGCGTGCTGGGTGGCATCGGCAACACGCCACTCGTCCAGCTGCGCAACGTCGTCCCGCGTGATTCGGGACGCGTGCTCGTCAAACTGGAATGGGCGAATCCGACGGGCAGCATGAAGGACCGGATGGCTGAAGCCGCCGTCAGGCACGCCGAGGCCGATGGTCGTCTTCCGGCGGGTGGAACAGTCGTCGAGTACAGCTCCGGGACCACCGGCATCTCGCTGGCGCTTGTCTGCGCCGCCAGGAAGTATGTACTGGAGATCGTGTTCTCGGATGCGTTCAGTGACGAAAAGCGCCGTACGATGCTGGCGTTTGGTGCCCGTTTGACCGATGTTCGGAGTGACAACCAGAAGATCACTGAATCGTTGATCAAGGACATGATCAGCACGGCTGCCGAAATAAGCCATCGCCCCGGGCATTGGTACTGCGATCAACTCAATAACCACGACGCCATCAAAGGGTATCTCCCTCTCGGTACCTGAGTACGGACGTCTTTTGCGAGGGTTAACTGGAGCCGTGAAAGTTCATTTTCAGAAGGGTCCAAGACTGAGATGGGTGCTGTCTCTCGGCGTGCTCACCACTGCTTGCTGGGCACTTTCTTCCGGTTGTACCGATAATCAGGTTCACCGAGAAGCACAATTGATTGCCCAGATCGACAGCCTGAAGGCCTTGATCAAACCCACGAGTGAGGTGCGAGAAGAGTTCGATCAACGAGCCAGACCGGTGCTCGTCAACAGCTATCAGATCAAGAAACTGCAGCGGGGGGGAGTTTCCGATCCGCTTGTCGACATCGCCAGGGACCTTCAAGGTCATCCTGAGCTGCTTTCGGTGATTCCGGCGCCGGAGATGGGCGGAAAATTCGGCTTCTACAATCCTCTTGGCATACATCTCCTGACGACAAAGTGGGTTCTTGCCGAGTTCGATGATGGACATGGCAGCGGTCACATGCTGTTGGAATTTTCCGTCAGGGACTCAGGAAAAATCGCCTGGAAGCCGCTCTTGTGGGCCACCGACGATTGAGAAATGCCTGACATCCGGCGGCAGGACGGAGATCCAATGGCAGTAAACGAAGTGCGCACCGAGTTTCTCTTCTCCTACGGCACGCTCCAACTCGAGTCGGTACAAATGGCGACGTTTGGTCGGCACTTGACTGGCACGAGTGATGCTCTCCTGGGGTTCGAACTGGCCGTGTTGAAGATTGAAGACCAGGCGGTGATTGCGATCAGCGGAAAGACCTGCCACACCATGGCCCGGTTCACCGGACGCGAATCCGACGTTGTACCCGGAATGGTGTTTGCCGTTACGGCGGATGACATTCAAAGTGGCGACAAGTACGAAGTGGCGGCGGTCAGACGGGTGGCCGTAATCCTTCAATCGGGAGTACGGGCGTGGGCATACGTCGATGCTCGATACGCGCCTTCGGATTCATGATTTTCCGCCCGCACGGGTGCACATGAAAACTGGAGGCGGAGCCGGTGGTCAACTGCTAGACTCTTTCGCTCCAATGAGCATCCCGATCCCTGCCATGGCACCCATGACTCCGGCTCTCCTGCGACAGTTTCGCCGTTCCCTCGAGGGGGGACTCGCCGCGGCAGCGGCTTGGCCCGGGCAGGGTCTCCTGCTGGCACTCTCGGGTGGATCGGATTCCGTGGCACTCCTCCACCTGACGATGTCCGTGGCCGACGACCTCGGAGTTCCCGTTGCGGCAGCCCACCTCGATCACGGCCTGCGCGGTGCCGAATCAAGGCAGGACGTTGAATTTTGCCGCTGCCTGGCCGATCGTTATCGAATTCCGCTCGTCACGGACACGGTCGATACGCGTGCCTACGCCGGCGCTGGCAAGCTGTCACTTGAGGATGCGGGCCGGCGACTTCGCCGGTCGTTCCTGAAGCGGGTGGCTGCGACGCAGGGTTCCCGGGTGGTCCTTCTGGGGCATACGATCGACGACCAGGCCGAAACGCTCCTGCTGAACCTGTTGCGGGGGGCTGGCCCGCGTGGCCTCGGGGCCATGCAGGCCGCCGGGCCGCGCCCTTTCCTGCGGCCGGTTCTTGGTTTCGAGCGCGAGGCCCTGCGGCAATGGCTGAGCAGCGGAGGGTTCGAGTGGCGTGACGATGCCTCAAACGCCGACACGACATTCACCCGCAATCGAATTCGGCATGAGTTGATGCCCCTGCTGAAGGCAAAATTCAATCCGCAGGCCACGAAGGCGCTGGTCCGTACCGCCACCCTGCAGTATGAAATCGATCATCTGCTGCGGCGACTGGCAGCGGCGCACCTTGGCCGACATGCTCGAATTGACGTGGAGGGGGGACGTGTCGTGCTTGATCGGGCCGCCCTCCTGGCCGAACCGGTGGCCCTCCAGCGGATGATCCTCCGCGCCGCCGGCGAGACCATCGCGCCGGAGCGGCTCACCTGGGGGCAGGTCCACCTCGAGGGCGTCCTGGGCGGTTTGATTCAGCGTGGTGAGGCCCGGTGGGTCTTTCCCTCGGGCATGGTGATGGTGCGGAGCGGGGATGAGCTGATCATCGAACGACCGCGGACAAAGGACCAGGTCGATTCGCCCGTCCCTGAACCGATTGAGGTACCGATCGAGCCGGGCACCGAGGTGACATGGGGCGGGGGGCATCTTCGCGTGACACGGTTGGAAGCCGGCGCCGTCCCCTGGGGCGCACTGCAGCATGATTCCGGGCGTCGGGCCGCGCTGTTCAACGCGGACGGCCTCGGATCCCGTCTACTTCTGCGGGCGGCGCGTGTGGGCGAACGAATGACCCTGTTCGGCGGGGGGCACCACCGAAAGATCAGTGACATCCTGATCGATGCCCGCGTGCCCCTCGGAGCCAGGCGGATCGTGCCGGTTCTGGCCGAACCCATTCCGGGGGAAGCCGGAGCCTCGTCCGACGAAGCGGTATGGCTGATCGGCGTGGCGCGATCGGCGGTGTCCCCGGTGACGGAGGTCACGCGACGAGTCATTCACCTCGAGTGGTTCGGGGAGTTGCCGGGAGTCGCCCGCAAGACATTGAACGGTAAGTGATTGTGTGTCATTCCGCGCTTCATTGGCAAGGTGGTGTCGTGGCGGCTACAATGAGGTGTCTGGCCACGTGAACGCAACTTTCGCGTCCCAGAGCGGTAATGGGGTCGTCCCGGCCGAAAGGTTCGCGCCGCCGGCTCTGCCTGTACTGAATCCTCGCCACTCACCTGCCGATCTAACCCGTTGTCTCTTGGCGGGTAGTGGCTTCATCGGAAAGAAGGACCAACGTTGAACGCTCTTAAAGTGACTGATTTCGTGCCGAACCACGACACGCGAAACGACGACCGCGGCGGTTCAGGCCGGTCCGGCCGCGGACCTGGCGGCGGCAACCAGCGAAAGGGCCCGGCGATGCTCTCGCCCCGCCCGCTCCGGACGCTGGCCTTCTGGATCATGATGACACTCTTCATTGTGCTGGCAGTCCACTACTACCGGCTGACGAAGCCGCAGCAGGAGCCAATTACCTACACCACCTTCACCGAGCAGGTGGACAAGGGAAATATCAAGAAAATAGCCTTCCGGAAAGACACCGCCCACGGCGAACTCCGGACGGCGGAAATTCTTCCCGTCGGCGAGCGCCAGGCCACGGTCAGCCTTTTCCAGGTCATCCTGCCATTCGAAAACAGCGAGGCCCTGACCGGAAAAATCAAGGACATGAATCCGGGCGTCATCATCGTTGGAGAAGGCGAAGAGACGAACTGGCTGCAGTTCGTTTTCACCTATCTCCCCGTCCTCCTCATCCTGGCCTTCTGGCTTTTCTTCATCCGCCAGATGCAATCAGGCGGCTCGACGGCACTCAAGTTCGGCAAGAGCCGCGCCAAGCTGGTACTGGAGTCGAACCCCAAGATCACATTCAAGGACGTGGCCGGCGCCGACGAGGCCAAGGAAGAGCTGCAGGAGGTCATCGAATTCCTGCGCGAACCGAAGAAGTTTCAGGCGCTGGGCGGCCGCATCCCCAAAGGAGCCCTTCTTCTCGGCCCTCCCGGCACCGGCAAGACGCTCCTGGCCCGTGCCGTGGCCGGCGAAGCCGGCGTGCCGTTTTTCTCCATGTCCGGATCCGACTTCGTTGAGATGTTCGTCGGTGTTGGCGCCAGCCGCGTGCGCGATCTCTTCGAGCAGGGGAAACGTAACGCCCCATGCATCATCTTCATCGACGAGATAGACGCGGTCGGCCGCCATCGCGGCGCGGGCCTCGGTGGTGGTCATGACGAGCGCGAGCAGACACTCAACCAGCTCCTGGTGGAGATGGACGGCTTCGAGTCCAACGACGGCGTCATCCTCATCGCGGCCACCAACCGCCCCGATGTCCTCGACCCGGCGTTGATGCGACCGGGCCGTTTCGACCGCCAGATCGTGGTGGATCGTCCGGACGCCAAGGGGCGCGAAGGGATTCTCAAGGTCCATACGCGAAAGATCCCGCTCGACGAAACGGTTGATATCATCACGCTGGCCCGCGGGACGCCCGGTCTGGCCGGCGCGGAGCTGGCCAACATGGTCAACGAGGCGGCCCTGCTGGCCGCCCGCCGCAATCATCGCAAGGTCAGCATGCGCGACTTCGAGGACGCGCGCGACAAGGTCATGATGGGCCCCGAGCGCAAAAGCATGATCCTGACCGACGCGGAAAAGCGGATGACGGCGTATCACGAGGCCGGACACGTGCTGGTCGGCAAGCACATCCCGAACGGCGATCCGATTCACAAGGTCACGATCATTCCGCGTGGACGCGCGCTTGGCGTCACGCACTACCTGCCGCTGGACGACCGGCACACTTACAGCCGTGAGTACTGCCTCGGCGTGCTGGCCCGCATGATGGGCGGCCGCGCCGCGGACGAGTTGATCTACGGTCAGAAAACCACCGGGGCCGGCAACGACATCGAGCAGGCCACCGGACTGGCCCGAAAAATGGTCTGCGAGTGGGGCATGAGCGAGGACCTGGGACCGCTGACCTATGGCAAGCGCGAGGAGATGGTCTTCCTTGGCAAGGAAATCTCCAGCCACAAGGACTACAGCGAAGCCACCGCCGTGCTCATCGACCGCGAAGTGAGGGCGCTGGTCGACGGCGCCAACGACCGGGCCAGGCAGATTCTGACCGACAATCGGGGCAAGCTGGAGGCACTGGCAACGGCCCTCCTGGAGCGCGAAATTCTTGACTCTCACGAAATCGACACGGTGCTGCGCGGCGAAAGCCTCCCCCCGTTGAGCGATCGGTCGGCGCCGCCGCCCGACGCGCCGGCGGCCCCCAGTGCGGACCCGGGAACGGAGCGAACTCCGAAGCCCACATTCGGCGGCCCCGAACCGGCCGGAGCGCCGGCCTGATCCGGCTGGCCAGGGCCTGATGTTCCGGGCGTCGGCGTGATGCGTTTTCGCATGATGCCGGCGCCCTTCTATTTTCCCTCTGCACGGCGGCCCGGCCGATGGCCTGCGGCTCTGTTCCCCTCGGTGGGACTCCCCTGATCGCCCCCCGACCCGCCTACGATTGGCACCTGGGCGGCGGCCAGGTCATGACCCTCGGAGCAGCCACCCGTGTCATGGGCATCCTGAATGTCACCCCCGACTCGTTCTCCGACGGGGGGCGCCACCTCGATCCGGAGAAGGCTCTGGAGGCTGCGCGGGCCATGGTTGCCGCCGGAGCCGACATTCTGGACATCGGCGGCGAGAGTACGCGGCCGGGTTCCGAGTCGGTCCCGCCCGCGGAACAGATCCGACGGATCCTGCCCGTCATCCGGGGGGCGGCCGGGCTCGGCACCCCGATTTCGGTCGATACCACCAGCGCCCTGGTGGCACGGGCCGCGATCGACGCCGGGGCGTGCGTTGTCAATGACATTTCAGGACTCCGATTCGAGCCGGCACTGGCGGATATCGTCCGCGAGGCCGGGGCGGGACTGATTTTGATGCACAGTCGCGGAACTCCACGGGACATGCAGCACGATCCGAGTTACCATGATGTGATGATGGAAGTCGTGGCCGGGCTGGGTGAAGCCTGCCGGCGCGCCGAAGAACGGGGCGTCGGCCGAAACCGGACCGTGGTCGATCCGGGAATTGGTTTCGGCAAGACCATCGGCCACAACCTTGAGTTGCTCCGACACCTGGATCGCCTGGTGGCCGCCGGGCGTCCGGTCCTGATCGGAGTCTCACGTAAATCGTTCATCAGCCGGATTCTCGATGTGGGGATCGAGGATCGGCTCGAGGGTAGTCTGGCGGCGGCCGTGTCCGCCGTCCTGTCGGGCGTTCATCTCGTGCGCGTGCACGATGTGGTCGCCACGGTGCGCGCGGTGCGCGTGGCCGACGCTATTCGAAACGGATCCCCAACGACATGAACGGCATCACCGACATTCCGGGTTTCGCCATCGGTTGGCTCCGTGCCCACTGGCGCGGGGCGCTCGACCTGGCGCTCGTCGCGGGAATCTTCTATTACCTCTTCCGCCTGATGCGCGGCACCCGCGCCGCCCAGATGTTCGTCGGCCTCGTCCTCGTCGTGGCGGCCAGCATCGTGGCCTCATGGTTGCAGCTGGCCGCGCTGAATTACATCGCCGATTCACTCCGGGCCGTCTGGATTGTCGTCTTCGTCATTCTTTTCCAGCCGGAACTCCGCGGGGCGCTCATGTCGCTGGGCAAGGGGCGACTTTTCATCGCATTTACGCGCGGTGAGGAGTACACGATCCTGGGCGAAATCGTCCGCGCCGCCGAGAGCCTGTCGGCCCGGCATGTCGGTGCGCTCATCGTGGTCGAGCGGGAAGTCGGCCTCAAGAATTACGTGGAAACCGGCACGCCGGTCGACGCCCGCATCAGCCACGAGCTCCTGACCACCATTTTCACGCCCCCGTCACCCCTGCACGACGGCGCGGCGATCCTGTCCGGAAATCGACTGCTGGCGGCCGGCTGCATTCTGCCCCTCAGCCAGAATCCGCGGCTGATCTATGCGCTTGGCACCCGCCATCGGGCCGCGCTCGGTGTCAGCGAGGAGACGGACGCCGTCGTGGTCGTTGTCTCCGAGGAAAATGGCGCCATCTCCATCGCCGAGCGAGGCCGGCTCCTGCGAAACCTCGATCCGGGCGCCCTGCGCAGCACGCTCAGCACTTTTTTCCGACTGCGCGGCGGGGCCGAGGAAGCGGCTGTCACGGCAGCATCCACGCCCGAGACCGGTGGCGTCGGAACGGAGCCGGAACCGAAAGAACAGATCCAAGCCTAGCTTTTGACCCCCGTCCGTGAGGACGGTGTCATCGGGCCTTTCCGCGACTCTCACCCACCATCCGCCGCCGAATCACTTCCAGCTTCTTCTTTTCGGACGCATCGACCCGTGGGTATTGAAGGTCCAGCCGCTCCAACGCGTCGATCAGCAAATCAGCCACGGCCAGCCGGCTGAACCACTTGTGATCGGCGGGCACGACATGCCACGGGGCCCAATCGGTGGAAGTGGCGGCGATCATCTCCTGGTAGGCCTTCATGTAGTCCTTCCAGTAGTCGCGCTCTTTCAGGTCGGCCGCCCGAAATTTCCAGTTCTTGTCCTTGTCCTCCAGGCGATCGAGGAACCGCCGCCGCTGCTCCTCCTTCGAGACATTCAGAAACACTTTGACAATCTTCGTGCCGTTCCGGGTCAGGTATCGCTCCGCCGCGTTGATATCCTCGTAGCGTTCCTTCCAGATGTTTTTCGTCACCAGACTCGGCGGCAGCATCTGCCCCGCCAGGATCGGCGGATGCACACGAACGATCAGCACCTCCTCGTAATAGCTCCGGTTGAACACACCAATGCGCCCGCGCTCGGGTAGATTGATGTTGCTGCGCCAGAGGAAGTCATGATCCAGCTCCGTCTCGCTCGGCGTCTTGAATGCCACGACATGGCACCCCTGGGGATTCAGGCCGGACATGACGTGCTTGATCGTGCCGTCCTTGCCGGCGGCATCCATGGCCTGGACGATGAGCAGCACCGACCATCGATCCTGCGCGTACAAAGTGTCCTGAAGAGCCGCGAGCCGGGCAACGCCCTCCTGCAGATAACCCTCGGCGGCGTCCTTGTCCTTGAATGGATGGGTATCGGCAGTGTCACGATCGGCCAGGCGGAAGCGCTTGCCGCGGGGGGCACGAAGCCGGGAGCAGTCGAAAAGGCCGTGATTCTCCGCCGCGCTCATCCCAGCACCGACAGCAGTAACGCCTTGATCGTGTGCAGCCGGTTTTCCGCCTGGCTGAATACGACGGACGACGACGATTCAAAGACATCGTCGGTTACCTCGAGACCGTCCATGCCGTGGGCGTGGAACAGTTCCTCGCCTTTGGTCGTGTCGCGGTTGTGAAACGCCGGCAGGCAGTGAAGAAATTTTGCGTTCGGATTTCCGGTGGCCGCCATCAACGCGGCATTCACCTGGTACGGCTTCAGCAATTGAATTCGCTCCCCCCATTTCGCCGGTGGCTCGCCAAGGCTGACCCACACGTCGGTGTAGACATAGTCAACGCCGGCCACGGCCGTCTTCGGATCGTCGGTCAATGTAATCCGCGCGCCGGAGTCTCTGGCCAGCACTTTCGCGCGTTGCTGCACGGCGTCCCGCGGCCAGAGGTCCTTTGGCCCGCAGATACGAACGTCCATTCCCATCAAGGCACCGGCCAACAGGAGCGAATTGCCCATGTTGTTGCGTGAGTCGCCCAGGTAGGCAAATTTCAGCGATTCGAGCGGCCGGCCCGGCGCCTCCTCTTCCATCGTCATCAGGTCGGCCAGCATCTGAGTCGGGTGCGAGTCGTCGGTCAGACCGTTGAAGACCGGCACCCCGGCCCAGGCCGCCAATTCATCGACCACCCGCTGTTCGTATCCGCGATACTCGATGGCCTGGTACATCCGCCCGAGCACCCGCGCCGTATCGCGAATCGATTCCTTGTGCCCGATCTGTGAGCCCGAAGGATCGAGATAGGTGACTCCCATCCCCAGTTCATGGGCTGCCACTTCAAAGGCGCAGCGGGTGCGTGTCGATGTTTTTTCGAATATCAGGACGATGCTGTTGCCCGAGAGCGCCCCGCGCCGGCTCGACCGATTCCTCTTGAGCTCGTGCGACAGGTCGAGCAGCTCGCGCGCCTCGGCCCGCGTCAGGTCGGCAAATTCAAGGAAGTGGCGATTCTTGAGATTGACGGACATTCGATGCTCCCCGGGTAGATTGGCGGCCGGCGCCGGTTGAACCACGGCCCCGCCCGACGCATGATCCTACGACACTTGAACCCCCGCGTGGAGACGCCCCGACATGCAGAATTTGGAAATCAAATGCCCGGACATGGACTCCTCCCGAGCGGACGGACAAAGGTGAACGGTGGCGGGTGACAGTACGCCACGCCACCCGGATGGTTGCACCGATCAGTGGCCGAAGTGTCGCCAGCCGCCGGTGGGAAGCGGTCGGGATCGCTGGCCGCTGACCAGGATTCGGCCGGAGCGGGCCGTCCCGATCGTGCCGATGATCGTCAGCGGGACCGGCTCGATGGTGCGGCCGGCATGGCGGCGAGTTCGCGCGGAAAGGCCCTTCCACCGTGCGGGCGGCAGGGTGAACAGGAGTTCGTAGTCATCTCCGCCAGCCAGGATCAGCTCCTCCGGGCGCCAACCGCGAACCTCACACATTTCATCGAAGCCGGGACGCCGCGGCAGGAGCGCCTCCTTCACGACGGCACCGCGGCCGGACGCCTCGCAGAGGTGGTGCAGGTCGGCGGCCAATCCATCGGAAATGTCGATCATGGACGTTGCCCCGCCGCGGGCGGCCGCGAGGCCCGCCGCCAACCGCGCCTCCGGAGTGAGGTACCGAGCGAGCGCGGCTTTCGCCACGGGGTCGGCCAGGCCGAGTACGGCTGAACTCGTTCCGGAACGAGTTGTGCTCCATTGATCCACACCGGTGCCCGACTCCTCGAGCAGCCTCCGGCCGGCCGCTGCCAGCCCGGGGTAGCCGGTCACGACCAGCAGGTCACCTGGTTTCGCGCCGGCGCGTGTGACGAAACGGCCGGCCCATGCATCCCGCCGACCCAGCATCGTCACCCCGATCGACAATTGTGCCCCGCGGGTCACGTTGCCACCGACAACACCCACCTTTGCGACGCGCGCCGAGTGGGCGATCCCGTCGTACAACGCGTCCAGTGCCGTGATCTCCAGATCCTCAGGGATCACGAGGCTGACCAGCGCCCAGGTCGGCACGCCACCCATCGCCGCGATATCACTCAGGTTCACTTCAAGGGCGCGGAAACCGACTTCAGCCGGCGTGGACCACCCGCGGCGGAAGTGAACATCCTCGACGAGTGTGTCGGTCGTGAGGAGCGTCCTGGAAACGGTGGGGACGACCGCGGCATCATCGCCGGGGCCAAAGGGGGGTTTCTTCCGGGGGGGAGGCAGGCGACGCGTCAGCCGATCAATGAGATCGAATTCACTCAGATCGCCAATCCACCGGGGACGGCGCGGCCGTGAAGCCAGCGCCGCCCGGCGGTTTCCGACTCGAGCCGTCATGGCTCGTGTCCGGCCCGGAGCCTAGTGACCCTGGACCAGCGAAACGTAGGTCGTCTTCCCCTTGGTACGGATCTGGACTTTCCCTTCGCGGGCCAGCCAGCCGATACTGAGGGAAACGAGGCCCGGATCGTCGAGCTCCAGGTCCTTCCGCAGGGTCGTCGTGGTATTCTCGCCCTTGGCGGAAAGGTAGTTGTAGATGCTGCCAGCCGTCAGACCAATCTTCTCTTGCACGAAATAACCTCCTGTCAAGACAACTTCCAACTTGATTGTGGGCCGAGGATGCTAGCAGCCCCCGCGGGGCCGGTCAACAAAACTCGCACGCATGGACCCGCGCGATTCACCCCCGATCGCGCCGCATGCCCGGCCTTACAACTCTATTGCCGGGCGGTGCTTGGCTGTCTTGCATTCCTCGGATCAATCATCGCGGCACCTGCCTCCGCTGAACTTCTTCGAATCCTTCACACGAACGACATTCATTCCCACCTGGAGCCATTCCAGTCCGTTTCCGGGGATACCATGGGCGGATTGGCACGCCTCGCCACGCTGATCGAGGCGGAACGGCAGGATATGTCGGCCTGCCTGCTCCTGGACGGCGGCGACCTCTTCCAGGGAACACCATTCTTCAATTTCTTCCACGGGGCGGCGGAGGTCCGCTGCCTTTCTGAGATGGCGTACGACGCCATGGTTCTTGGAAACCACGAATTGGACGAAGGGGCGTTCAATGTCTGGAAGCAGATGCATGACCACGCCGGCTTCGCCTTCCTCGGGAGCAACGTTGAGGTCAAGTCGTGGGTCAAGACCGACCCGATCGACATGTCCGACTCTTCGTGGGTGCCACTCGGCCGACCATACATCCTGGCCAGGGCCGGCAATCTCCGGATCGGGTTGATCGGCGTCACCACGGAGGATCTGCCGTGGATCGTGTCGCCCGGGCGGCTGGAGAATGTCCGCGTGCAACCGATCATCGATACCGTTCGGCGATTGATGACGGATCTCCGCCCCCGCGCGGATCTTGTCGTCGTTTTGAGTCATTCCGGTGTCCCCGCCGACAGCCTGCTGGCGCTGGCCGTTCCTGGCATCGATGTCATCGTGGGCGGCCACTCGCACACCGCGCTCGAGACGGCGGTCCTGGTCCGGAACCCGGCCAACGACAACGGCATCGGAGGCACCTTGATTGTCCAGGCGGGCCAATGGGGACAATTCCTCGGCCGGCTCGACCTGGATGTGGCCGACAAAAAGATCAATTCGTGGCAATCAAGACTCTTGCCAGTCACGAGCAAACTGCGTGAAGACAGGAAGATACGAACGCTTGTGGGGCTGTACGCCGACACGCTGGGGCCACTGGTCAACGAGGTGCTGACGGAGTGCCGGACGTCGATGTTTAATGCCGATGCCCGGCTCCGTGAAACCTCGCTGGGCAATCTGATCACCGACCTCATGCGGCAGTCGGGCCCGGTGGACATCGCGGTTCAGAACGGTGGGGGCCTGCGCGGCGATCTGGTCGCCGGGCCGGTACGGGTGCGCGATATTTTCACCATCCTCCCGTTCGACAACACGCTGGTCGAGCTGACACTCGACGGCCGCGGCGTTCTTTGCCTGCTCGAGGAGAGCGTCGTGAAAGTTGGAGATGGTGGCTTTCTGTCCGTGTCCGGTCTGACCTTTCGAGCCACGTCCGATGGGCGCGTCGCGGATGTCCATGTCGGCGAGAGGCCGCTCGACCCGGACGCCAGCTATCGGCTGGTCACGAACAACTTCACGGCGTCCGGCGGAGATGGCTTCACCGCCTTCCTCCGGGCCAGGAAGCGGATGGACACCGGAGTCCTGGTTCGCGATGCGGTCATCGAGCGGTTGCGAGGTGCCTCGCCTCTCACCGCCCCACTCCTCGGGCGAATCCGCTATTCCGACTAGCGGCCGGGCTTTGCGCCGAGGGGCATCGAGGAGGGGATCTCTTTCAGCTTGCCACGATGGCAGGTGTAGCAGCTGTATTCCCAGGACGCGCCGGCCGGTCGATACTTGTTGTTGAGCCAATCGACCATCCCGAGCTTGTAGTGGGCAAAGATCTTCATCTCCTTCTCGAAGCTCGCGTAGTCCTTCGTATTGTGGCAGTAATCGCACTTGGCCCCGATCTCCGCCGACATCTTCTTCATGACCTTGCGAATTTCGGTGTCCGAGAGGTCCTTGTAGTACGTCCGGCCCGATGGCTTCTTCTTCTGGGCTTGCGGGGTCTTGAAAGCGGGATACTCGCCGACCTGGAAGCCGGTCAGCGTGATCAGAATCGCCAGCGCGGTCAGCGTGCCGAACAGAATGCCGAGTCTGGATTTCATTTCTTCTCTTTCTTGTCTCCGACCATGAAGTTGAGGAGCGTGGCCACGATCGACACGACCAGGGCGGCGAGGATGGCGCTGCCGAAGCCATCCACATGAAACTCCTTCACGAATTTTGCCGTTACCGCCATCAGGAGGCCGTTGATCACAAGGGTAAAGAGCCCGAGCGTCAGCAAATTGATCGGCAGCGTCAGCAGGACCAGTATCGGGCGTACGAAGCTGTTCAGGAGGCTCAGAATTACCGCGGCCAAAATGGCACCGGGCAGCGTATCGATCCTGACCCCCGGAATGATCGACCCGGCGATCAGCACCGCAACTGTCATGACGATGAACCGAATGATCAAACCGACCATGGCTTCCTCCGAAGGGGCGTTTGAGCGAACCAGCCACTTAGAATCGGCGGGACACGGACCGCCGTCAAGCCGATCCAGTTCCCGCTGGACACTCTGGCACTCGAACAGGTAGAGTGCCAGTCGGTCAGAGGGGGTGCCGGACGCGACGGGGTTCACACGTCGGGTTGGACACCGAAAATAAGCTGTAACGCGTTATATTTAATTGAGTTAGCGCGACAGAATCGTTTTTCGATTGCCATTTTGGCGTCCCCTGCGGATCAAATGCCCCAAACGCCCAGATTGGGCAGCTCTTGCCCAAATGACTTCGGCTCGCGTCTGGCGGGACGGTCGACATTTCGGACAGTTCGTTCAGAATCACTGGAAAGGAGTCTTACGGAAATGAAGGTTCAGCCTCTCGCCGACCGCATCCTGGTCAAGCGTCTCGACGCCTCCGAGGAAAAGCGGGGTGGCATCATCATCCCGGATACCGCCAAGGAAAAGCCCCAGCAGGGCGAAGTCATCGCCGTCGGCCCGGGTCGCTTGAGCGACGACGGCAAGCGGATCCCCCTGGAGGTCGTGAAGGGGAGCAAAGTGTTGCTGGGCAAGTATTCCGGCACCGAGGTCAAGATCGACGGCCTGGAGTACATCATCCTCCGCGAAGACGACATCCTCGGAATTGTCGGCTGATTCCAGGTCCGTTCAACCGTCCATTTGAGGTCATTATTTGACGTCGGCGCGGAACCAATCGCGCCGTTACTTAACAAAAGGAGTGTCTGACACATGGCTGCCAAGCAGCTCTTGTTCCGTGAAGAAGCCCGCGCCGCAATCCTCGAAGGCGTGGAGATCCTCGCCAGGGCCGTCAAGGTGACGATGGGTCCGCGCGGTCGCAATGTCGTTTTGGACAAGAAGTGGGGCTCGCCCACGATCACCAAGGACGGCGTCACCGTCGCCAAGGAGATCGAGCTCGAATCCCCGTATCAGAACATGGGCGCCCAGATGGTGCGTGAAGTGGCCAGCAAGACCAGCGACGTTGCCGGCGACGGCACGACGACCGCCACGGTCCTGGCCGAGGCCATTTTCAAGCAGGGCCTGAAGAACGTCACCGCCGGCGCCAACCCGATGGACCTGAAGCGCGGCATCGAAAAGGCCGTCGAGACGGTCACCGCCGAGCTGAAGAAGCTGTCGAAGAGCGTGAAGGGTTCGACCACTGAAATCGAACAGGTGGCCACCATTTCCGCCAACGGCGATTCGTTCATCGGCAAGATCATCGCCGAGGCATTCTCCAAGGTCGGCCAGGAAGGGACGATCACCGTCGAGGAAGCCAAATCGATGGAGACGACTCTTGAAGTTGTCGAGGGTATGCAGTTCGACAACGGCTACCTCTCGCCCTACTTCATCAATGACAAGGACGGCATGGAGTGCAATCTCGAAGGCGCCTACATCCTGTCCAATGAGAAGAAGATCTCCAACATGAAGGACCTGCTCCCGCTCCTCGAGCAAATCGCCAAGGTTGGCCGTCCGCTGCTCATCATTTCCGAGGACGTCGAGGGTGAAGCACTGGCCACGCTCGTGGTCAACAAGCTTCGCGGCACGCTGAATGTCTGCGCCGTCAAGGCGCCGGGCTTCGGTGACCGTCGCAAGGCCATGCTGCAGGACATCGCCATCCTGACCGGCGGCCAGGTCATCACCGAGGACCTGGGCATCAAGCTCGAGAACATCACCATCAAGGATCTTGGCCAGGCCAAGAACATCTCGATCACCAAGGACAACACCACGATCATCAAGGGCGCCGGCAAGGAAGCCGACATCAAGGCTCGCATCAACCAGATCAAGAAGCAGATCGAGGATACGACCTCCGACTACGATCGCGAAAAGCTTCAGGAGCGCCTCGCGAAGCTGGCCGGCGGCGTGGCCGTCGTCAATGTCGGCGCCGCCACCGAGACTGAAATGAAGGAAAAGAAGGCTCGCGTCGAGGACGCCCTCCACGCCACCCGTGCGGCGGTCGAGGAAGGCATCGTCGCCGGCGGCGGCACCGCGCTCATTCGTTGCGTGCCCGCCATCAAGAAAATGATGGAGACCCTCGTCGGCGACCAGAAGATCGGCGCCGAGATCGTCTGCCGCGCCATCGAGGAGCCGCTCCGCACCCTCGTCAACAACGCCGGCCTCGAAGGCTCGGTCGTCGTCGAGAAGGTGAAGCACGAGAAGAAGACCGTCGGCTTCAACGTCGACACCGAGGAGTATGTGGACATGTTCGAGGCCGGCATCATCGACCCGACCAAGGTCACCCGCTCCGCCCTGCAGAACGCCGCCTCCATCGCGGCGCTCATGCTCACCACCGAAGCCCTCGTCACCGAAGTGCCGGACAAGGACAAGCCCTCGGGCATGCCCAGCCACGGCGGCGGCGGCTACGGCGGCGGCGACGATTTCTAGGATTTGAAAAACCCCGGCGGCCGGTCAATCAGATAATCGGAACGGCCATCGGATTTGAATCGAAGAGAGGGGCGTCGGGGTTATTCCCGGCGCCCCTTTTGATTTGTCTCTCGTATGGGGGTGGGAGCTGGAGCGCTACGGGGCGCACCCATCCCTACCATCAATCTGAGCATCGAGTCCGATGCGGATCCACCCAATTTGGCCGCTTGAAGCCTTGAGCCTGACCCACCATTCACTTATTGGCGGTTGCTCTGCGATGGCCACCGGAAGGCCGTCATCGCCCGGCAACCCGAAGGCAGGAACCTTTTCACCTTTTTCAAAAACCTCAATAGTATGAATCTCCCCCTTGTACCAGACGTCAAATGCCCCTTCACCTCGATAGACGAGCATCCAGACGGTGTCTCCTGCCTTGAATCCACCGCCCGACCTCACGATTGTCGCTGTGCCAGGGCTCGTGACGATGACGTCACCGCTTATGAGCTTACCCGAGGCGGGTTTTGTGAAAAAGTGGCCCGCCAGCCGCGGAACTCAGTCTGGACAAGTAAGAGTCTTACTGGTAGAATTCTTACAAGGAGGACATGATGCGTATTACCAGCAAGGGTCAGGTAACAATTCCCCTGTCGATCCGCAAGAAACTGGGACTGCTCCCGGACACCGATGTGACCTTCGAGGTCGATGGGTCGACCGTCCGCATTCGCAAGGTGACGAACAGTGACCGCGGCCGGGGCCGCCGGCTCGTCGAGCAGATGCGAGGGCGGGCCACGGTCCGGATGACAACCGACGAAATTATGGCGTTGACCCGCAAGCGATGACTCCCATCCTGGTCGACAGCAATGTCATCCTGGATATCGTGACATCGGATCCCACCTGGGGTGCGTGGTCAACCGGGGCACTTGAGCAATGCGCCGACGAATCGGAACTGGTCATCAATCCCATCATCTATGCCGAAGTGTCCATTGGCTTCAAAACCATCGAGGCTCTCGAAGCCGCCCTTCCGCCTGGAAACTTTCGCCGGGAGGGGCTCCCCTGGGAAGCCGGTTTCCTGGCCGGCAAGTGTTTCCTGAAGTACCGACGACAAAAGGGGATTCGAACGACGCCGCTCCCCGATTTCTACATCGGAGCCCACGCCGCCATTGGCGGCTACCGTCTGTTGACGCGCGATGCCGCCCGATTTCGCACTTACTTTCCAACAGTCAAGCTGATCGCTCCGACGCGGTAGGGATCGCTCGCAACTCAATCGTCCAGCCGCGACGTATCCAGAAACCGCCCCTCATGCTCCGGCCCCGGCACCAGGCAGGTCTCCCGCCGGCCAAACCACCGGTAACGATTCCGTGCCACGATGTCGTAGGCCCAATCCCGCACGATGCGCGGCACAATCCAACCAATCCCTGACAGCCACCAGGGGAACGGCAGTCGCGAGGCAATGCGCAGGACCGCCGTCGATCGCGTCGATACCCGCCCACCTTCGACCAGCAGCATCGTCCCCGACATGCCGGTTGAAAACCCGAACCATTTCATGATGGCCTGACCCTCCGGCGATTGGATGGCCGCAAGTCGAAACGCCCGGCGGCGATCGAATCGAAGAAGGAACTGCACTGAACCGTTGCAGAGATTGCAGACGCCGTCGAAGAGAATGATGCGGTCGTCGAGGCCGACGAGGGGAGGTAAGCCGGACCCGGTATCGTTGCTCATGCGTTGAGGCGGCACATCCTCGATGCCCCCGGCGGGGCGACGCTCGATGGGGCGCCTTTCATGTCACTCCGCATAGGTCTTGGCGATGGTCATCCGACCGAGCGTTGGGTCGGGGTTTTCGACGTTTGAGGGCTGGGGAGTGAGGTTGACGTCGAATGGGCCGCGGGCCGGTGCTGTCATGGGGTTCCCCGTTCCTGAGAAACGTCGACTGGTGCTCCTGCGATGCCGTCAGCCTACCAGTTCTGTTCGGATCCCCACCCCACCCTCAATCCTTGTACGGATCCACCACGTCTTCCCCCGCCATCGCCACGCCGATCGGCGTCAGCGTGTGGAGGATGCGGACGCTGGCGGCATGGTGCGCCAGGACTTCGGGCAGCCGCTTGTAGCAGTGCGGCGATTCGTCGGTGCCCGCCCCGCGCAATTCCACGCCCTCGCGCCGGATCCAGGCCATCATCATCTCCCTCGAGATCGCCCCCGGCGACAGCGATTCCCCCGTCCGCCAGTTAATCTTGCCGCGGGCCGCCGTCCGGCTCATGACCCGCCCCGCGCCATGCACGGTGGAGTAGAGAGAATGCTTCCCCTCGTCGGATTCGACCCCCTCAAGAATCACGGAGATGTCCCCCATCGATCCTCCCACGAATCCCCTTTGCCCCGGAAAGGCCGGTGTGGCCCCCTTCCTCACGACCCAGAGATCCCGCCCCTCATGCCGCTCGCGCCAGGCAAAATTGTGATGGTTGTGCACCTCGTCCACGATCCCGGCACCGAGCATGCGGGCCAATTCCGCGCAGACCCAATCGCGCCCGGCGTAGGCATATCGCCCAGCCAGGTTCATGCAGGCCAGGTAGTCTGTCCCGAGATCGGAATTCACCGGCAGGAGCAGCGGGTCCACGTCCATGCCATCCTTCGCCCCGCCCGCCTTCAGAAAAAACGTGGCCGTCTTGTGCCCCAACCCGCGCGAACCGAAGTGGACGCCGATCCAGGTCCGACCCAGTTCGTCCTCGAACAGGTCGACGTAGTGATTACCCGACCCGATGGTTCCGAGCTGCTCGCGCGCCGTTTTCTTGAGTGGAGCCACCGCCGCCATCGACCAGGTCGGATCGTCGAAAAGCTCATGATCGACCCGCTGATCGTTCTTCTGCCCCATGCCAAACGAGAGGCGCTTCCAGATGTCATCCATGATCATTGAGATGTTGCGTCGAACTTCCGCCGCCGGCAGATCCGTCAGCACCGCCTTGTTGCCGCAGGCAATGTCGTAGCCGACGCCGGAGGGGCTGATCTGATCCGAATAGGCCACCACACCGCCGATGGGCACGGCATATCCCTTGTGATGATCGGCCATCAGGGCCACATGATCGGCGTCCTTCGCGCAGTTCCGGATCTGGCGGAGCGCGCCATCGTCGATGGGATTTCCCCAGATGGGGATGTTGTCGATGAATTCCAAGTGGGAAACTCCTGACTATCCCGGGCCCAGCGCCAGCACCAGCAAGTCCTCATCGGCATCCGGGCGGTAGTGCTCGCGATCCGCGGACGACGGCGTCATGAAATCCAGTCGCGTGAGCAATTTCCGCGACCGATGGTTCTGCTGCTTGAACACGGCTCCGGCCTGCCGCACGTCGTACCGCGCCGCCAGTTCCAACAGCATGGCGTTCACTGCCTCTCGACCGTATCCCATGCCCCAGTGAGCGCTCCCCACCTCATAGGCAATGAAGGCCCGGCCATTCGCCGGTACCGAGGCCTGCACATATCCGATCAGATCAGCTCCCGACACCCGGACCACCCAGTTCAACCAGCGCTCACTTCCATCTCCCGACGCGCGCGATTCCAGCCGGGTGAAGCGATCCTGCAGCCACTCCAGTGAGGCCGGTGGTTCATTCTCAAACTCATAGATCGCCGGATCGCAAAGGACAGCAAACATCTCCCCGGCATGCGTGGCCATCTGTGGTTCAAGAGTGAGACGTACGGTTCGCAGGGTCTGCATGGGGCCTCGAATGGGCTCGAATCGGCAGGAATGGTCAGTCCAACACTATTCAACCCCGGTCATTGCCGCAAGGCGTCGCCATTGCCATACTTGGCCTATGACACCCATACCCACCCGCGCCATCGGCGCCCTGCAAGTCACCATCGTCGGCCTCGGCACGAACAACTTCGGCATGCGCATCGACGAGGAGAAGAGCCACCGCGTCATCGACACGGCCCTCGAGGCCGGCATCAATTTCTTCGACACCGCCGACCTGTACGGCCCGAGCGAGGAGTTTATCGGAAGGGCGCTGGAGGGGCGGCGCGATCAGGTGATCCTGGCCACGAAGTTTGGCAAGCCGGTGGAGGGAAAGGGTTCCGGCGCCCGCCCCGAGTATGTGAAAAAGGCCCTGGAGATCAGCCTCAACCGCCTGCGAACCAACTGGGTCGATCTCTATCAGATTCACGAGCCGGACCCTTCGGTGCCGATCGGCGAGACGCTGGCGGCGTTGGACGAGCTGGTCAAGGCAGGCAAGGTCAGGGAGATCGGCTGCTCCAACTTCAGCGTGGAACAATTGAAGGACGCCGCGGCGGCCGTGGCCAAAGGTGGCGCCCGCTTCGTCAGTGTTCAGAACGAGTACAGCCTCATGAAGCGCGAAGCCGAAGCGGATGTGCTCCCGGAATGCGAGCGAACCGGCCTGGCCTTCCTCCCCTTCTTTCCGCTGGCAAGCGGGCTCCTGACCGGAAAGTATCGAAAGGGATCAATCCCCGGAAGCGGCACGCGACTGGTCGACAGCGAACGGTGGCGGAAGACGCTGACCGAAGAAAATCTCGATCGGGTGGAGGCGCTGGCCGGCTTTGCCGAGTCGAAGAAGCGGACGCTGCTGGAACTGGCCTTCGGCTGGTTGCTGGCGCAGAAGTCGGTGGCGTCAGTCATCGCGGGGGCCACCTCGCCGGAACAGGTTTGGGCTAATTCTGCGGCGGCGCGGTGGGAGCTGTCCGCCGAGGATCTGAGGAGCGTGGAACGTCTCATATCGTGAAATCCGGCGGAAAATGTTCTGCAAGATCTGTTGCGGGGAAACGAGTTACACGTCACAGCACCCCCCTCAACTCCCCTGCTTGCGCCTCAAATCAAACAGGTTTGTCCCCATCCGCTTCGATCCCGCGTACACCGACCACTCGGCCCGGATCTGGTTGGCATTGACGAAGTGAATCGTTCCGGCGTGAACGTGGATGGCGCCCTTGCCGATGTTTGTGCCGCCGTTGAAGCGGAAGGTGTAGAGGTTGGCGGCAGATTCGTCCGGGTCGAAGCGCATCCTGGGTTGGTTTCCCATGGCGCAGTAGTGGGTCAGGGCGAGATCATCGCCATCCCGGTGGTAGATCGACATCATCTCGTCCCCCGTGCCGGCGAACTGGCGTTCGATCAGCGCGGTGCCACCCGCGGTCACTTCCCAGACGACCAGGGCGGGATTCACTTCGGCGCCGCTGCCGGCGGTCCCCTCCCAGGTTCCTTCGAGCAGCTTGAGCCGCTCGAAGGCGAAGCCGGCGTCGAGGCGTTCCTCCTCGGCCAGTGCGTCGGCCTCCGGCATTTTGGCGGGTAGCTCGGGCATAATGGAACTGCGCTCGAAGGGGCCACTGCCGGTCGCAGAACCGGATGAACCGGCGGGCGTGGCCGTTTCGCCGGCTCCTCCCGTACTCAGTGGGGGCGGTTCACCAGCCAGGCTTGCCGGAGCGGACGGCCGGACCAGCATCAGCGTCGTAAGCAGGACGAGAAAGCGGAGACTTGCAGCGAAACGTGTCATCTATTCGATCCTCGTGAAATCCAACCCGCTGGAAGTATATGGAGTCGACGGGCCACCTGAAAGTCTTATCATTCCCGGCCATGAACAACTTTTCCGACTACTACAGCCGTCGCGCGGCCGAGTACGACAACATTTACAAACGGCCGGAGCGCCAGGACGATCTGGGCCGGCTGGAGGCCCATCTCCTGGAGGTCGCTGGCGGCCAGGACGTTCTGGAGATGGCCTGCGGGACGGGCTGGTGGACGGAGCGCCTGGCGCGGACGGCCCGGACGATCACGGCGTTCGACAGCGCGCCGGCGGTGCTGGCACGAGCCCGCGAACGAGGCTGCCCGCCCGAACGAGTCCGATTCTGCACCGGTGATGCCTTTCGACTGGAGGAAGTTGGCGGCAGCTATTCGATGGTCATGGCCGCCTTCCTCTGGTCCCACATCCCCCGGCGCGAAATTCCGCTCTTTCTGGATGGCATCGCCCGGCGATTTCCAGATGGCATCCGGGTGGTGATGATCGATAACCGTCCGGTCGAGGGAAGCTCCTCCCCCACCTCAAGGCAAGACAACTACGGCAACACCTGGCAGCGGCGGCGGCTCGGCGACGGATCCGAGTACGAAATCATCAAGAATTTTCCATCGGCCGATGAGCTGACGATCGTGGCCGGTGTGCAACTATCCAACGTGAATATCCGACTTCTTGATTATTTTTGGGTATTGCAGGGGGATACGAAGCCCGTGATGCCGGAATCGAAGTCGGAAACAAAACATCCCGACTGAGCCGGGCATTTCCGTCAAAGAGGCTCGTCGAATCCCACCAGGACCGGTTCGTTGACCAACGTGACGCCGAACTTCATCCTGACGGCATCGCGGATTTCGCGGGCCAGCACGACAACGTCCTGCGCGGTGGCGGCCCCGGCGTTCGTCAAGGCCAGCGTGTGCTTGCTGGAGATGGCGGCTCCACCCCGACGGTGGCCACGGGAAAAACCGGCGGCTTCGATCAGACGGGCGGCGGCCACCTTCACGAACCCTTCTCCCGCCGGATAGAGCGGCAGCGGTGCCGGCACGATTCCGGCCAGTCGATCGGCCTCATCCCTCGAGACGCGCGGGTTCTTGAAGAAGGATCCGGCGCTTCGGCAGTCCGGATCACCATCGACCAGCAGCATCCCCTTTTGTCGGCGGATTTCGCGAACGGCCTGGCTTACCCCGGTCAACGACGGCGGGGTGGCACGATCGGCAAAGACCTCGCTGACATCGCGATAGGTCAGCGTGGGCAACGCATGGACCGGCAAGGCGAACACGACCGACAGGACCACCCAGCGATCCAGGTCGACCGTGTTGAATCGGCTTTCGCGATAGCGAAAACCACATTCGGCATTTTCCAGAACGACTATCTCCCCCGTCTCGCGATCAAGGGTGCGGACCTGGTGGATGATCGACGACACCTCCTGACCGTAGGCGCCGACGTTCTGGACCGGCGTGCCACCCACAGTGCCGGGAATTCCGGCCAGGCATTCGAGGCCGCCTAAGTCGTGCGCCACCGCCCAGGCCACGAAGGCGTCCCAGTCCTCCCCCGCTCCGGATTCAACGAAGCGTAACTGCGGATGGTCGGCCACCTCGGGAAAACGAAGGCACGGATCGATGCTGCCGGCCGGGCCACGTCCGATCAGGGCCATGCGCAGGACGAGGCCGTCGAAGCCGCTGTCGGAAACGAGGAGATTGCTGCCGCCACCCAGCAGGAAAACGGGCCAGCCATTCATGCGCGCCTGTTCGAGGCCGGCCCGGACGGCGTCGGCGGATTCGGCGTTCAGGAAACGCCGGGCCGGGCCACCGATCCCGAACGTGGTCAGCGGAGCCAGCGGCATGTTATCACGGATCTCGATGTTCACGGATCACTCCCCGCTTCGATGCGGCGATAACCGCCGCGGTAGTAGAGCAACGGTTCTCCATCGGCCACATCGATCGACTCGACCTCGCCGATGAAAAGGATGTGATCGCCGGCGTCAACGGCCTGCGTGACGCGGCAGCCAAGTAGAGCCAGGGCGCCCGGCAGCCACGGAAGGCCGTGGTCATCCTGCCGTGGGGTGAGGCCGGTGAATGGATCATCTCCGACGATTCGCTCGCTGAATCGGCGGGAGAGAGGCTCCTGATCGCTTGCCAGGAGATGCACGTTGAAGCGGCCGCGACCACGGATGGCCGGGCCGGAGTCGTTGTCACGGCCGATGGCGATGACGACCAGGGGAGGATCAAGCGACACGGACGAGAAGGCGCTGACCGTAAGGCCGTTGGGACAACCGGCGGCGTCCACTGAGGTCACAACGGTGACGCCGGAGGCAAAGCGGCCCAGGGCCGCCCGGAAGAGGCTGGAGGTCGTTGGCATGATTATGGCGAGACCATAGGCGCGGCCGGTGAGCGAATCAACCGGGGGATGGGGCTGCCGGGCTGGGCTACAATCAGGTCATGGAGAAGCGACTGAAGTCAAAGATCGAATCGACTGGTGCCGACCGCATCCGCCGCCATATCTTCCTGTGTTGCGACCAGTCGAAGCCGAAGTGCTGCAGTTACAAGCAGGGCATGGCCTCCTGGGAGTTCTTGAAGGGTCGCCTGAAGGAGTTGGGGCTGTCCGGCGGGGGAGGGGTCTTTCGCACGAAGGCCAACTGCCTCCTGATCTGCGCATCGGGGCCGGTGGCCGTGGTCTACCCCGAGGGAACCTGGTATCGGGAGTGCACACCCCGGGTTCTGGAGCAGATCATTCAGGAGCATCTGATCGGGGGCCGGCCCGTCGACGAGTATGTGTTTCTGACGAATCCGCTCTAATCGGTGGTCAAGAGTTGTTCAACCTGCTTGATGATTTCGTCCACATCGGCCAGGTCGGCACGGGTCAGGTCGGCGCCCGCCTCGGCCATGGCGGCCAGCGGAACGCCACCTGTTCCGACGCCGAGTGTTCGGAAACCGTTGACCCGCCCGCAGGCAATGTCATGCACCGTGTCCCCGATGACCAGGACCTGCCCCGGGTCAATTGAGCGGCCGAGGAGCACCTCGAACCGTTGGCGGGCCATGGCGGCAATGACGCCGCGGTCCGGCGAATCGCTGCCGAAACCGCCAACAGGGAAGTAGCGGTTCAGGTCGAATGCGCGGAGTTTGATCCGCGCGCCCGGCTCGATGTTGCCCGTCAGCAGGCCCAGGCCAATGCCGGGAATTGCCTCCAGCCGATCCAGCAGTTGGGGGATGCCGGGGCAGAGCCGCGGTCCGGGCTCGAGACTCCGGCGATCCAGGTGACGCAGGTAGGTTTCGTACAGGCGTTCGAGGCCGGCTTCGAAGTCGTTGTCGCTGACGCCCGCCTCGCGGGCCACATCGCGGACAATTGCCGGATCGGTTCGACCGTTGAACGCGACCCGTTTCATGGCCATGGCCAGATGGTCGCCGTCCAGCTTGAAGACCTCCCGGAATGCGATCCCAAGGCTTCGACTGCCGGCGCCGCCGGTGAGAATCGTGCCGTCGATGTCGAAGAGGAGGATTTTCAACGGGGGCGTGGCGTAATCAGGAGTTGGCCGGCTCCGCGGCCGTTTGATCGGCGGCGGCATCCTCGGCGACGGAGAATGACTGTCCGCAACCACAGGTGGAGCTGGCCTTCGGATTATTGAACTGGAATCCGGAGCCGTACAGCGATTCGGTGTAGTCGATTTCCGTGTCGCCGACGAATGGGCGAGAGAGCTTGTCCACGACGACGGTCAGGTCGTTGAATTCATACGACTTGTCGCCCGGCTTGATCTCTTTCTCGAATGTCAGGTTGTAGTTGAAGCCGGAACAACCGCCGCCGGTGACCCCCAGGCGGAGATGGACATCGCCCAGGTTGTTGTCCTGAATGAGTTTGCGAACGTGAACCTTGGCCCGATCGGTAATGGTGATCAACGTGGTTACCTCCAGCCACAGAGTATAGCAAGTCGATGAGATCGTCTCGACGGTTGAATCGGTGCGATTTTCAGATGCGATCCGCGTGGGACAACTCTAAGTTGATAACAGGTAAAGATTTACAATTCCGAAGGCCAGGGGCTCGGACGTTGTCTGCCGAAATCCGGCTTCTCGAGCCAAACTGGAGAATTCCACCGGCGACGGAAATCGGCGGATCGAATCGGGCAGGTACTCATAGGCCTGGCGGTTGCCGGAAAGGATCCCGCCAATAATTGGCAGGAGATGCGTGGCGTAGAAGAAGTAGAGGCCGCGAAACGCCTCGTTTGGCGGTACGCCGAACTCGAGAATCGCCACGCGGCCACCTGGCTTCAAGACACGGACCAGTTCACGGAGCGCCTTTCTGCGATCGGTGACATTTCGGATGCCAAAGCCGATGGTGGCCCGATCGACCGAAGCGTCGGCCAGGGGCAGGTTTTCCGCATCGCCGACGCCGAAGCGGAAGCGGTGGTCCAGGTGATGGCGGACGGCCTTGGCGTGGCCGATCCGCATCATCTCGCGGGCCACATCAAGTCCGACGATTCGGAGATTATGCCGCGCGAGGGCTTCGAGACCAAAATCCCCGGTGCCGGTGCAGAGATCCAGGAGCACCTGGTTCGGCTCGAGCTGAAGGAGTTCCAGCGCCCGCATCCGCCAGCCGCCGTCCAATCCCATCGAGAGAACGCGGTTCAGGAGGTCATACCGGCGGGCGATGGAGTTGAACATGACCGGCCCGCCATCGCGGGGGTCGAGCTTCATGCGGGGCCCGTAAGAAGGGCAAAGGGCATCTGGCGATTGCTGCCGCCCCAGGCCCCATCCAGGCCTGCGGCAATGAGGCCCACGGCGACGCCGGCCGGGATGGCGTCCAGTTCGGCCCGGCCGGCGGATTCCGCCGATTCACCGCGGGCCATCCGCTCGTAGACGCGCAGGGAAAGGAATCGGCGGATGATTTCCTCCCCTTCGCCGGTGGCGGTGACGGCGCCGGCCGGCCCGGCGTACAGGCCGGCCCCAACGATCGGTGAATCGCCGACGCGACCGAGGAGCATCATCGTCGTGCCGCCGGTGGAACAGCTCACGGCGAAACGGCCATCTGGACCGCGAACGACGGCGCCGATCGTATCGTGGGCGCGCATCTCCTCGGGGAAATTGCGCCATCGGTCATGCGGGACGACCGGGTTCTCAAGCCGCCATTTCTCGAACTTCCGTCTTGCCTCTGGCGTGGTCGGATCAAAGTCGGGCAGACCGAGCCGCCGGGCCAGGTTCTGCGCGCCTTCGCCGGCCAGCATGAGGTGCGGCGTATCGATCACGGCGCGGGCCACGAGAATCGGGTTTCTGGTCCGTTCCAGGGCCATGACCGCGCCGAACCGGCCGTCGTCGGCCATGACCGAGGCGTCCATCTGGATCCTCGCGCCGTCCAATCGGAGGTTTGATCCGGTGCCGGCATTGAAGCGCGGGTCGTCTTCCATCACGCGGGCGGCCTCGACGACCGCCTCAAGGGGATCGCCATGCAGAAGCAGATGAGCCAGTCCGGCCTGCGCGGCCGCCTGTGGCCCATCGACAATTTCAGGCAGCGCACCGGCTCCGCCGTGAACGATGATGAGTGGTTTCATGGGGGCGACATGGTAACAAACCGGGACACACAGGGAAGCGGGCAGGGGGCACTGGTTCGATGGCAGGAGTGGCCTCAAGCAAGCACCACAAGTACCACCACAAGTACCACCACAAGTTCCTCACCTCACAGGTCGACCCGTGCTAGGCTGATGTCGTTCCGCGGACGGATCGGCCACGGCAACAGCCGCCCGATCCCGCGCCCGCCAGCCCGTCAGTGGGTCACCTTCTGGGCCACTTCCAGTTATTCGAACCACGGGCTCTGCGTCCGCCGCCTCGCGGGTGAATCGACGGACCTGAGCCAATTCTTGATCCCCGAGTCGGTGACCGCCGAGTTGGTCATCGTCTACCGCCGGCGATGAACTTGGGCCGTCGATTTTCCCTCGCCCCGAGGAGGGGTCGATGAAAGCACTCTTTCAGAACTTGTGGAACCTTCACCTGGTGGCGCACGCGGCCACCCTGCTCACATGGGTCGTGGTATGGCCGGCAGTAGGTCACGCCCAGGTCCTGGGCCCCGAGACACGGATCACGCAAACGCCGGGTCGGCATGACTTCGAACCGACGATCGCCGCGAATGGCAACACCGTGGTGGCTGTCTGGTCGCTGGGCAGTACGACGCGGTGGTCTGCCACGATCGACGGAGGGAATACCTGGTCGGTAGGCGCCTTGCTCCCAAGTGGCCCCCGCGTTGATTACGTCAAGAACGGACCGACTGTTTGCGCCACTGCGGGAGGCCGATTCTTCATCGCCGTCACGTACTTTGCGATTGGAGCGAGGTTGCCGTGCCTTCGAACATCGGCGATGGCTTCGGCCTGGCCGTGAGTGGGGAAACTGTCCATGTGGCGTGGACGCAATTCGGTGCGATTGGCGATTACAACATCCACGCCGTGAGCTTGACCTCGCCACCGGTGTCGGTCGACCTGTCCGGGTTCCTGGCTCGGGTGGAGAATGGGCGGGCGGTGCTGGCGTGGCAAGTCACGGAAGCCGACAACGTGGTGGGTTGCCGTGTCGAGCGTTCCGAGGGTGGGTCGACGAGTTCGTTCGTTGAGCTTGGCGAAGCCCTCGTCGTCCCGGATGAGGGTGGTTACTGTCGGTTCATTGACCGGCAGGCCCGGCTGGACGTTGAGTATGACTACCGGATCCGGGTTGTCTCGAGGGGTGGCGAATCGGAGGTCTTTGGACCCTTTCCGGTGCGCTGGTCGGCGCCCCCGCGTGTGCCGATCATGGGACCGATGGTTCCGAATCCGTTCGCGGGGTCGGTACGAACGACCATCCAGTTGCCAGAGGCCATGACCCTCGAAATCTCGGTCTTTGACGTGCTGGGCCGTCGGGTTCGATCGATCCTGAAGGGACTCGTGGAGGTCGGTGAACATGAAGTGACCTGGGACGGGAACGACGACTCGGGCGCGGGGGTGGCCCCGGGCAACTACTTTGTCCGGATGACGACAGGGGGCGGAGTCGTCACTCGGAAGGTGACGCTGCGGCGCTGATGGCAGTCCTGTCGCCGTGAACCGCATCGAGGAGATCGATGGGGTGGTGACCGATCTGGGAGTTGAGGTTCCTGCTGGTCAACGGAGAATCGCCCCGGTGAACGACATAAACTAAACCGCGGCAGACACCCGTGAAAACGGCATTACTCGGACAGGCTCCTGTAGAATCCGCCGCTGATGCCGACTGATACCTGCGCCGAACTCCTCGACGTCATCGAACGCCGACTCCATGATGTGGGGCGGCGCCGACGATCGCTTGAACTGCGACGCCTCCTCGAGAGCCCCACCCCGGGCGACGACGCCATCGGGGCCTCCTTCGACGCCGAGGAAGCCGCGATCCTGAACGAGCCGGATTATGCCTCCCTCATGACAGGGGACGGCGACGACAGCCTGGACCGCCGCCTGTCCTTGCACCGGCGCCGTTGGCCGGAGGCCGTGATCCGCACCGACACCGGAGTCTCTCAATTGACCCGCGAGCTCGGTGCGCGCATGGCGGCATTCATACCCTGGGCAGGGGATCAGCCGGCATCCAGGGCCCAGGTGACCGAAGTACTCCGCACCGAATCCAACCGGGCGACGCGGGAGGCGGCCTGGTTCGCGGCCCTGCCGCTCGCAGCAACGATTGAAGCCGATTTGCAGCGGTTGATGAGCCTGCGGAATGCCCGCGCGCTCACGCTGGGCGGCGAGGACTTTCCGGAGATGGCTCTGCCGGCCAACGAACTGTCCAGGCTTTCATTCCTGACAATTGGTGACGAGCTGGAGCCACTGACGCGGCCGATCTTCGAACAGATGCTGGCCTGGATGCGCCGCGAGAATGGTGGTGAAACGCTCGAGCCGTGGGATATCGAGTACTACCTGGCACGGCTGGAGCCGCCGGCGGAGGCTTTCTCAGGCGGCCAGGCCGATTCGCGCGTCACAGCCGTGACTCGCGCGCTCGGAATCGACCCGGCGACGACTGGAATCTCGATCCACGACGCCGGGTCCGGGGCGGCCCGAACAATTGCGGTGTCGATGCCGGATGACGTTCATTGTTTCCTGACACACCGCGATGGCGCGTCGGCCCTTTCGGAAAATCTGGGCGCCTGGGGGCGGGCGCTTCATGCGGTTCATGTGCCGGCGGAACCGCTCGTGTTCCAGTGGACCTCCGGTGGGTTCAACGAAGCCATGGCCTCGTTGATGGTGAAACTTGGAACATCGGCGGCATTCGCGGAACGCGGCGACATCGAAACGGATGCCATCTGGCACGCCTGGCAGGCGGTTTGGAAGGTACGGCGCGAACTGGCCGCTTCGCTCTTCGAGGTCCTGGCCTACGAAAGTCCCGGGTCGGATTTGCATGGGCTCTGGTGCGAAATTCACGAACACTATCTTGGCTTCCCACGGCATCCGGAGCGATTGTGGGCCGCTGAAGAGAGGTTCGTGACGCATCCGCTCACCGGTCCGAGCTTTTTGACAGGTCGACTGGTGGCGGCGCAGTTGGTCGAGGTTCATTCCGCCATCGCTGATATCCGTTCCACCATCTGGGGGCCCGGTGCACGCGAGGCGACCGAGGCGCTGGTGGAACGAATCACCGGCCGCATCCCCGATCCGGATGCGTGGGTGCGGACCCTCTCACCTAAGGTTTCCGGATAGATGGCGGAGCCGGACGGGATCCCTGTGCCGGACGACCGGCGGCCACCGCTGCTGTTTGCCATCCTCGTCGGTGTCCTGAGTTTTCTCCTGTACACGCAGACCTCGCCGGTCGGCATTTCGTGGGAACACGCGGGGGAGGATGGGCCCGAGTTCGCGGCCGTGGCCCGGGTTTTCGGCATTGCGCATCCAACCGGCTACCCGCTCTTCACGCTGCTGACGCGCGTGGCGTCCATCGGCGCGGATGAAAACGCATGGCGCGTGCAGCTGTTCGTCAATTTGACGGCCGCACTGGCGGTGGCCCTGTCATTTCTCTTCTTCTGGCGGGTGGCGGCGTCACGGTTGGGCGCCGCGGTTGGCGCCGCGCTCTTCGCGCTGTCCCCGATCTGGTGGTCCCAGGCAACCATCATCGAGGTGTACCCGCTGCACATGGCGTTCATTGCCGGACTCTTTTTCCTGGCGATGGCTCCCGGCGGCTGGCCCCGGCGACTGTTGTTGCTGGCCTGGGTTGGGGGATTGGCCCTGGTTCATCACCGGATGGCGGTGCTGGCGGCTCCCAGCCTCGCGTTGCTGGCCGGCGTCGCACTCTGGCGGACGCGGCCCATACCCTGGCGGTACGTGGCGATGGCCGTGCCGCTGGTGCTGGCGCCGCTCAGCCTGTATGTCGTCCTGATGATCCGCTCGCAATTCGATCCGGCGCTCGACTGGGGTAACCCTGAAACCTGGGAACAGCTCGGCTGGGTGGCCCGGGGCGAGCAGTATCGATTTCGCATGTTTCACGAGCCGTTGTCGGCCGTGGCCGAGCGGGCCCGCCTGGCACTTTTTGAAACGCTGCCGGCGCAGTTCGGGGTGTCCGCGCTGGCACTTTCGCTCGTGGGTCTCGTGGCCTTTCGCCGACGGTGGGGTGCAGCGGCCTGGTGGTCGCTGGTGATCTACTTCCTGATCTCGCTCGTGGCCTTCGCCAGCTACGACATTCCCGACCCGGACGGGTACACGCTTCCGATGACCTTTGTCCTGGCCGGCTTCTGCTCGCTGGGCGTCTCCTGGCTGGCTGAACGACGCTGGTTTGGCGGGGCTTGGGCCGGTGGGTTGATCGTGGCGGCGCTCCTGCTCGGCCCGGTGATCAAGCTGCCGGCCCTCTGGCGCAACACAAATCTGCACGATGATCGTGGAGCGGAGGAGTACTCGCGCGAGGCGCTGGCACTGCTGCCGAAACGAGCCATCGTGCTCTCCGACGGCGACGGCCGCAGCTTCAGCCTCTGGTACCGCCAGGTGGTGACCGACAATCGGGATGTGACGCTGGCCTACCGGCTGCTCCTGGTGTGGCCGTGGTACCACGAGAACCTTCGCGTTCGCGATCCGGAGCTTGTCCTGGCGCCGCCGAGCCGCAACGTACTCGAAAACGGCCGGCGCTTCGTGGCTGACAACCTGGCCACCGGCCGGCCGGTCTATACGACGACGGTGGATGAATGGCTGTCCAACGAGTATCACGCCGCCCCGGAGGGTCGGCTCTTCCGCGTTCTCGGGCCGCGGCGCGCCTGGACGGCACCGGACACCGAGCCGGCCTGGCTCTCGATCGATTTTTCGAGTGTGGCCAATTGTGATTATCGCTCCGATCCATTCACGGTCGGTTCGCTCGATTCGACCGGATTGATCTTCGCGCTTGGAGGCGGTCGCCAGTACTGGGGCCATCTGCCGCTGATCATTCCACGGCCATACTCCTTCACCGGAAAGTGGTCGGTGTTCACCACCGGGGGGGTGCCCGCGATTTCCGCCCGCGTACCGCTGGCGCCGGAACCGACGTCCATGATCGTCCTGGCCGTCGACGCCTGGACCGGTCCGGCTGCCCTGCGGCTGGGAGAGATTCATGTGACCTACGACAAGGGACCGCCGGACACCGTGGTCGTCCAGTCATACGTCAACGTCTGGGACTTCCACGCGGAATCGCAGGAGGCCAGGCTTCCAAAGGATCTGCTCGTCTGGTTCAGTACACGTGACCAGTCTCTGACGGCGCTGCCGATCCCGGTCGATCCGGAGCGGCGGCCCGTGGCCATTGAATTCACGGGCGAGGGGCCACCGACCACGGACGGCCGGATCGCGGGCTACACCATCTTTGCCGCAACACAGGTCCTGGCCGCTCCATGATACGATTCAGGCCTGCTTGATTCAGACGCGTTTGGAGGTAATGTCGTGAAGACCGATCTCGAACGCCTGATGACCGAAAAAGCGGTCGATGCCGTCGTCGTTCTGGGCGGCTCGTCCGGCAATCCCAGCCTGTACTACGCCGTGGATGGGGCCGGCCTCACCAACGCCGTCTGGCTGAAGCGGCGTGGCCACGAGCCGCACCTGGTGTACAACCCCATGGAGCGGGATCAGGCTCGCGCCACCGGCATCGATGGCTCCAGTTTCGCCGATAACGACTGGAGCCGATTCATCGAGGAGCATGGCGGCGAAGGGCCCGGCACGACGGCGGCCTTTCTGGCCCACCTCCTGAAGAAGCTCGGCGTCACCACCGGCATTGTTGGCGTGTACGGCACCGGCGAAGTGGCGCGCCTCTACCCCATGATTCGCCGGCTCGGCGAAATACCTGGCATCTCGATCCACGAGGAGATGAACGGGCGTTCGATCATGGAAGCGGCGCGTCTCACCAAATCGGCCGCCGAGATCGATCGGATGCGCGCGGTCGGTCAGGCTTGTTTCGATGCCATGGACGAGATCAAGGCGACGGTTCGCGCGGGTCGCCTGGTGGATGGAAAGCTCCAGGATCGATCGGGCAAACCGATCACGATCGGGGATCTCCGCGCTGGCACGCGGCGCGTCTGGGCCCGGCACGGCGTCATCGAAGATCACGATTCGGTCGTCGCGATGGGGAAGGACGGCACGGCCCCGCACAATCGGGGCACTGACACGGACGTTCTTCTCGAAGGACAGTCCATCGTTGTCGACATTTTCCCGCGGGAATCGGGCGGCGGCTACTTCTTTGACATGACCCGCACGTTTTGTGTCGGCGCCGCACCGGCGCGCCTGCGCGAGGTCTATTCGCAGGTGAAGGAAGTGCTGCTGTCGGCACTGGCCGAGATGGCCGTAGGCACGCGCTGCATCAACTACCAGATCAGGGCGTGTGAGAGATTCGAGCGGATGGGATACGCCACCATTCGACAGGACAGCCGCATCGAGGCGGGCTACGTTCACGGCCTGGGACACGGCCTGGGGCTCGACCTGCATGAAGCGCCGCGGCTCGGCGGGGCGCTCTCGAATCCCGACGTGCTGGCGCCGGGTCATGTGGTCACGGTGGAGCCTGGCCTCTATTTTCCGGACGAGGGCGTGGCCGTCCGCCTCGAGGACGTTGTCTGGGTGCGCCCGGACGGCAGTCTGGACAATTTGACCTTGTATCCGTACGACATGGAGATTTTCCCTGAAGGATAGGACCATGGAATTTAAAGACTTGCAGCAATCGCTGAAATAAACCAGACTAAGTCTAGTCAATAGAGGATCAAGCGATGCGCACCGTCAATATCCATGAAGCCAAGACGCACCTGTCCCGGCTGGTCGAAGATGTGAATTCAGGCGAGGAAGTGGTCATCGCCAAAGCGGGAAAACCCGTGGCGCGCCTCGTTCCAATGAGTCCAGTAAGACGACCCAGACGTCTCGGGATTTTGGCCGACAAATTTTCGGTTTTGCCGAACTTCGATGACCCCCTTCCAGAAGATTTGCTGAACGAGTTCGAGCGCTAGGGCGGTGCGCCTGCTTATTGACACTGACCTGCTGCTTTGGGCGGTCGCCGAACCCCAAAGACTCCCGGGTTCGACCCGTGAACGCCTGGAATCGGCAGACAACGACGTCCTTTTTTCGGCGGTCAGCATTTGGGAGCTGGCGATCAAGATCCAGATCGGTCGCCTCAACCTCCCGGTTTCACCGGAGGAGATTGCCAGGGCGGCCGCGAGTATGGGTTTCGAGGAGCTTCCGGTTACCTCTTCGCACGCAGCGGCCGTCATGCGGCTACCGTTGCATCACCGTGATCCCTTCGACCGCCTGCTGGTCGCCCAGGCGATACAAGAACCGGCCCGGTTTCTGACCGTGGATCGCCTGCTCGGTCGATACTCCGAGGTGGTCGAAGTACTGGCATGAAGCGGTGCCCAACGGAGGTTTGGTCTGAAAGACAGTTTTGACATCCCCGAGGTCGCCAGCACACGCCGCCGTCTGCACGACCTGAAGGCCGAGCGTGCCCGGAAGGAAAAGGCGGTCCTGATTGGTGTGGTGCCGCGCAAGAGCCAGGAAGACGCGCTGGCCGAACTGGCACTCCTGACCGAGACCGCCGGAGCCGAGGTGGTCCGAATCGTCCGCCAGCGGCGCGACGCCATCCATCCCGGTACCTTTGTCAGCAAGGGAAAGCTTGACGAGCTGAAGGCAATGGCCAACAGCGGTGAGGCGGACCTGTTCATTTTTGATGATGACCTGCAACCCAACCAGGTCCGGCGACTCCAGGATGAACTCAAGAAGAAAATCCTCGATCGTTCCGAACTTATTCTCGATATTTTTGCCGCCCGGGCCCGCACGCGTGAGGCCAAGCTGCAGGTGGAACTGGCCCAGCTGGAATATCTCCTGCCACGCCTGACGAAGATGTGGAGCCATCTGTCGCGTACCGGCGGCGGCATCGGCACTCGAGGGCCAGGCGAAACCGAGCTCGAAACCGATCGACGGCTCGTCCGCGACAAGATCTCGATGTTGAAGGAAAAAATGCGCGGTGTTGAAAAGGAGCGCCAGGTGCAGCGCAACCGCCGCCAGAAGCTGCATCGAACGGCGCTGGTCGGTTATACCAACGCCGGCAAGTCAACGCTGATGAATGCGTTGACGAAAGCCAACGTCCTGGCCGAAGACAAGCTCTTTGCCACGCTCGATGCCACGACGAGGCGGCTGGTCTGGGCGGACGGGCTGGTCACCCTGTTGTCCGATACGGTCGGTTTCGTGCGCAAGCTGCCGCACCATCTGGTGGCGTCGTTCAAATCGACGTTCGAGGAAGTCGTCGAGGCCGACCTGCTCCTGCATGTCGTCGATGCCTCGCACCCGGACGCCGGACCGCAGATCGACGCGGTGGAGCGGGTGCTTGAGGAGATCGGCGCCGGCTCACGGCGGACGCTGCTGGTACTCAACAAGGCGGATCGAATCGTGGACGAAGCGGCGCTGGCCGGGTTGGCCCTTCAGTATCCGGGTGCGATCATTACCAGCGCGCTCCGGGCATCGGACCGCGAGGCGCTGCGCCACTGGATCCACGAGGCGGTCATCGACACGATGAAGCGGGGGCCGGTGGACAAGCGGGGGCCTCAGCCCGCCGGTCCGAAAGCCTCGGCGTAATCGGCCATCGACGCCCGGATCACCGCCCGGGCGTGCTCCGCGTCGTACCGGCTGGCGATCCGTACCGGCTGCGCCTTCTCCTGACCGGGTCGAAGCTTGTAGGTCAGGAAGTAGTGCTCCAGCCGCTCGACCATCGCTGCAGGCAGGTCGGCCAGCTCGGTCACGCCGCCCCAGACGTAATCGCCCACCAGCACCGCCACGATCTTGTCGTCGGCCTGATTCGCATCGATCATCTGCAAGCCCCCGACCACCCGCGCTTTCAGAATGATCTCCGACTTGGCGATCGGTCTCTCGCTGATGACGCACACGTCGAGCGGGTCGCCGTCACCGCTGGTTGAGCCGGGGCAGAGCGCAGCCACACGGGAGGCGCAATACGTTTTCGGAATGAAACCGTACAGGGTCGGCGGATACGAGGAGCCACGCTGCGGCCGGTCGACCTTGAGATAGCCGGTGGCCTTGTCGACCTCGTACTTCACCAGATCAAACGGCGTGATTTCAATGTAGGCGGTAACCACATCCGGCGCCTCCGGGCCCGGCTCGAGGCCATGCCAGGGGTGCGGTCGGTGCATGAGAAACGGCAGGTCGATCGTCATGGCGGGATGATGTCCGTGCCGATCGATCGGCTACTTCACCCGCCGGAATCGGAGCACGCTCGACTCGGCCGGTATTTCCATGACCAACTGACCGTTCACGAGGCTCCACGTGACCACCCGGGTCAGGAGCGCTGTGTACCGGCCGTCGAGGGAACCTGGCGGGCAGGCCATGCGCGTCTGGCGCATGAGGTTGATGCTGATCGTGCCGTCGCCCAGCCGGACCGGCCCGCCCGCGCGATTGCACACGGCCAGGATGGACACGTTGCCATCGTCGCCGAAGTCGAGTGTATATTTTTCGGGGTCCGACACGGTCAGGTTCTCGGTCGGCGATTGAAAGCTCTGCCACTGCCAGCCCGACCCGGCCAGGCCGGCCGGATTGCGATCGCCACCGACGGTGGCCGTTTGCAGAGCGGCTGTCCGCATGAATGTCAGGCCGGAAGTGCCCCACTGGGTTCTGTCGTAATCAACCGCCATCAACGAGGTGGCATCGCCCCTGAAGCTCATGGTCGTGGGCGCGGCGTTCTGCCCCTCCCGCCGCAGCGTCACCTCGGCCAGCCCCTGCCCGTTGGCGCGCCAGGTGCCGACATCGACCAGCGTCGGTTCGGAATTCTGGAAATTCGTTGTCAGCCGGGCGGTCATGTCCGGATTCAACGCCAGCGTGAGTGTCCGCCCTCCGCTCGAAGCGGCGGGGAGCGTGGCCTTCCAGGTCCCGGCCAGTGCGTGACCGCCGACGGTGGCAGGTGGGCTGCCGCCGCGGGTAGCCGCGCATCCGATTGCTGATATTGAGAAGAAGGCGGCAAAGGCTGCGGCGGCCCACATCATCCCCGTCGCCATTCGGAACCGACGGCTGGTCGTCGAAATCACGCTAGACCTCCTGTACCAATTTTGCGGGTCACCCGAATTGTCCCTGATGGACAGCGGCATGTTACCGCAGATCTGGCACACAAGAGGGCGGGGCGACCCTTGTGGGGCCGCCCCGCCTTCGACATTTCCCTGGTTCGGTTCAGCGTCCGTCCTCCGGCCGATCGTCGGTCCGACCACCGTCGTTGGGACCTGCGGTGACTTCGCCTTCGATGAACATCATCCGGCTGACCTTCTTGTTCGAGGCCTCGAAGCAGACGCCGTAGA
>Ga0163152_10001034_pt1 | contig 45275 bp, 77 predicted proteins | sample OliLakLV19MP8IB2_FD_148635 | JGI IMG/M metagenome (GOLD analysis project Ga0163152, IMG submission 148635) | Freshwater microbial mat bacterial communities from Lake Vanda, McMurdo Dry Valleys, Antarctica - Oligotrophic Lake LV.19.MP8.IB-2 | ecosystem: Environmental > Aquatic > Freshwater >...
GAGAACACGGATCTGATCCGCCGCAACCACGACCTCGAGCAGTCAGTTGCCCGCATCGACTTCGACCTGTCGGCCGCAAACAAGAAAATCCTGATGCTCGAAAGGTCAATCCGCGACCTCGAGAAGCTCGACCAGTCGGCCGTCCTGCAAGCACTGAAAGACCACGAGGTAGGGGCGGTCGGCCGCGCGGAGCGAACGCACGAACTGCAAACGGAAACGAACGCGGCACTCGACAAGATCGTGGCCGTCCTCGAAACCACAACGAACGGAGGAACCACCTGATGCTCACTCGCATCGCAGCCGTTACCGGCCTACTCACCCTGCTCGTGCAAGGACTCGTCCTGTTCGGCGTCGACCTAACGGGCGACCAGCAAGCATGGATCACGACGGTCATCCTGGCCGCAGGCGGAGCCGTCCACGGCTGGGCGAATCCTGACGTGCCGTACGGCCGCGCCGACTGACCCCTCCCCCTCATCCGCGTTCCCGTTCGCGCCCTGCCTCCCGCCGTGATCCCCGGCGAGAGGCGGGGCGCTTCCTTTCGTTCGTCGGCTACCTCGTCAGCTGACGGACAGCCTCGTGCGACAAACCAGCGGCGACGGCGATAGCACGTAGGGTCATCCCCGCGATACGAGCCTCCCGGATCTGTATGTGCAGCGACTCGCGTGCTTCTCGGGCGGCGTCGGCGTGGACGCGCACCCGCCATATTTCGCGCGGCTCCGGAGACTCACTCATCGCTGCTCAGGTCAATGCTCGTCGTCGTCGGTGAAGACGCTATGGCCCTTGTCGTCGCAGGCGTCGATACGCCACGGACAGAAACAGTTACCGCCCGGCAGGCTCCGGTACTTCCGGCGGTTCGCCTCGAGGCACGATTCAGCTGCCCGGATTGTAGTGTGACGGTGTCCGCAACCGCCGAATCCGTCTGCCTGCAGAGTGTAATACGCGATCCCGGTCATGTTGCCCTCCTGTGTCGCGATGTCCATGTCAACTACTATGACATATTACCGTCGGGATGTCAAGCGAATAGACACGGACAACCCGCCGCTCGGCACGAAGTCATGAGCTTCGTGCCGAGCGGGCTTCTGATCGATCACCGGTCGGGGAAGAGACGCTTGAGCACGGAGAGCTGGCGGACGAGCCGCGGGCGCAGCTTGTCGGACCGGGCTCGCAAGAATCGGAGGTGATCGTCGAGCGCAACCTCGAAATCGCTTCGGGCCTCGCTCTCTGATGCGCCTGCGCCGTAGACCGCGCCGATGACGTCAGCTACAACGACGCAGCCCTCCTCGTCGATCATCATCACCGTCGCGGCCGTGAGCGGCTGCGCGGTCATAGACGCGGAGTGGAGGCGCAACAGCATGACTTCGGGCGGCCGGAGGTCAATCTGTCGCGAGGGTTGCCCAGGCGGAGACGACGGCTCTGACGCAACGATGACATCGCAGGTCGAACTCACTGTGCTCATTGGTCTATCGTTGCACGCTGCTCGGACGTAGACTTGACATAGCATCGTAAGGTGTGGTATACGTTCGCCTATGATGGCGAGCAAGGCAACCACGAGCAAGGCAGGCCAGGAGGAGATCGTCACCGTACGCATCCCCTCGTACCTCGTCACGCGCCTCCGTGATCTAGCCTCACGAAGTGACCGCACGCTGTCCGCTGAGATTCGCGTAGCCGTCCGACGGTACGTCGAGGACACAGCATGACCGATTTGTGTTGCTCGCGGTTCTGCCAAGACATTGCGCTCCCGGGCCGTGACTACTGCGCAGGATGCGAAACCGACCAGCAGGCCGAACGGCAACGGATCGCAGACGAGGCACGCAGGTTGACCGCGCAGCACGAGGCCGAACTGGAGACGGTCGCGTGACGCGCCGTGCTGCCAGGATGCTTGCCGCCCTCGAAGCAGGCAGCGAAACCCGCAACGAGATCTTCGACCACCAGGGCGGATTCAGCCTCCTGAACAATGGGGCGGCCGAACTACGCGCCGCAGGTATTCACGTCGACTGCACACTCGTCGACGGCGAATACCACTACAGACTGCTCGACGGACACGACGTGGCTAACGGCACCGCAACCCAACCCCCCTCGGGATGCGGTTCCGTCGTGGACGTCGGGCAGCACCAGACTGGCGGGAACGGAACCAACACAGACCGAGCTGGAACGGAGACGTCCTCCGGGTCTGTGGGGGCAAGCACGGACGCAGCTGCCTGCCCATCCGTCCCCGCCAGTGACAACCTCCAACTCCAGCTCGAGCTCGTGGCAGCGTGAGCGCCCTCGCGATCTTGGAGCAAGAGCTCGCTGACACGTTGGAGTGGGCGCGTCGCAAACGACGACAGCCGATGGCAACAAGGCCGCTCGTCCGTGCGCTCGTCGGCGACAAGCCTTCCCGACAGCCACGCCACGGACGGTGCTGCTACTGCGGCACGTCGACGCCGTGGCGAACGGTGTGCGACGCACACCAGGATCTGATCGACCTCGACCCGGCCATGTGCCCGGTCGTCACCCGAACAACGAACGGCGAGCGCAGCACACCTATCCCGGGCAGCGCTGCGCTCGCCAGACAGGAGCGATTGTAATGACATTCAACGGACTCGGCTTACTCGCAGTCCTCGGAATCATCGCGCTCGGCTGGCTCACCATCCACTACCTGGCGTGGCGCACCCACATCCACTACGTGCGATTCCAACGCAAATGCCACGTCAACCTGCACAAGCAGACAGGAGGCCACCAATGAGCGACGTCGCTGTTCGGAAAACCGCCGCGCAGGAACTCGTCGCGCAGGTGCGCTCCGACGCGTTCGTTGAGCAGATCACGATGGCGCTGCCCGACAACGTGCCCGCCTCCCGGTTCGTCCGGTCGACCGTGACCGCGCTGCTCGCGAACCCCGACATCGCGAAGCTCGACGGCGACTCGGTGTTCGTCGCGCTTCTCAAAGCAGCCCAGGACGGACTTGTGCCCGACGGTCGCGAAGCAGCGATCGTCGGCTACTCCGGGAAGGCTCAATACCTTTCAATGGTCGGTGGCATCCGGAGGATCGCTGCCGAGTACGGGTGGACGATCGACGCGAAGGTCGTGTACGCGAACGACGACTTCGAGTACGAGCTTGGGGTCGAGCCGCGGCTGACGCATCGGCCTGCGATGGGCGAGCGGGGGGACATGGTGTTCGCGTATGCGGTTGGCCGGCATAAGGACGGTCGCCGTGAGATAGAGGTGATGGACGCCGCCGAGATCGCGAAGGTGCGGAAGGTGTCTCGCGCGTCGGGCAAGGGCCCGTGGGTCGATTGGCCCGACCGAATGTGGGAAAAGAGCGTGGCCCACCGGATCTTCAAGCGGCTGCCGTTGGATCCGTCGGACAAGCGTGTGACACGGCTGATCGCGGATGCTGAGGCTCTTGGCCCCGAGGCGTCGGCCGCGATGCTGTACGGGCCGTCGGGTGCTCCGTTCGGCCAGGTTCGCGAGATCACACAGGATTCGTCGGGCAAGGGTGCTGTAAGCCACGCTGCGGAAGAGGAGCTGAGCTCGCCTGCGCCGCCGGCGGGTGGACCCGACGACCAGGCTCCGGCGTTAGCGGCACCCTCGCCGGAGCCGGCACCAGTGGGAAGCCAGCAGGCCGCGGAGGTGGTGTCCGACGAAGCGGCTGCCTCCGCGGCTCCTGGTTTCCCGATCCCCCAGGCGGTTGTCGACAAGGCCGGGGCGATGATCGTGCAGGACGGCTGGACGGTCGAGTCGATCTGCGCCGACGCTTCCGGCCCCTCCTGGGTGAAGTGGGCGCTCGACCCGGAATCCGACACTGCCGGGCAGGGAGTGACCGCAGCGATGGTCGACGCAACCCGCCTGTACGTCGGACAGAAACATCCCGAACTACTCGGAGGTGCGTCGTGACCGTCGAGGAGATCATCACAGCCCTCATCGGTGTTCCCGGCAACCTCGAGATAGAGGTCGTTGACGCCGACGGCATAGAAGCCCAGCTGACGGCAATCAAGATCCAGTCGTACAGAGGCATCCTCTACGGAGAGGCTGTCATCGACCGGAAGATGGTCGCGGACGACGAGACGGCGGTGAGGTCGTGAGCGCCGTCGACGCGCCGCAGTTGCCGATGCGTCCAAAGCCGCCCACCGGCGAAGGCGAGCCCGAAACGATCGAGACCGCCCGGCCGTCCGTCACGATCACGCGGAATGCGAAAGGCCAGGCGCAGTGGACCGTCAAATGCTACGGCGGTGACGCGAGCGAAGCCGCCGCGATCGACGCCGCCCGGGTCGCACAGCACATCTACGACGACCTGACCGCCAAGTACGGAGCGACGTCGTGAGGTACCTGGCGTGCTCGGATCTCCACCTGGGTGCTGGCGCCGACCTCGGGCTCGCGCCTGGCGAGCGCCTCGCCGAACAACGCGTCGTGTGGGAGACCATCCTCGACCTCGCCGCCGAGCGTGACGTTGACGCGATCCTTTTCGGCGGTGATGCCGTCCATCGGAACAAGCCGACGCCCGAGGAGCTGATGGCGTTCGCGGAGCCTCTCGCGTCCTGCTCGATCCCGGTGTTCGCGATCAACGGGAACGCTCATGACTTCGTGGGGCCGGATCAGGCGATGGCCGTCAACGTCGTCTCAGCCCTGAGCGACCTGTTCGTGCTCGCGACCGCGCCGAACGTCGACCTGCTTCCTGGCGGCGCCGTGTTGGCGTCGCTGCCTTGGTCGCCTGTCAGCCGCATCGTTGCCGCGCAGGATGGTGGTGACCGGGACGAGGTAAACCAGCTTGCCGCGGATCTGTTGCTCGAGGTCGCCCGTGGTCTCGCCGCTGACTGCGATGCCTCGTATCCGGGCGCGCCGCGGATCCTGATGACGCACTTCGCGATCAGCGGCGACACAGACGGGATCTCGACGTTCGCGCGCGAACCCGTGCTGCCGTTGGCCGACCTGGAGCAGCTCGACTTCGACATCATCGTGGCAGGACACTTTCATCACGGTCAAATGCTCGCGAGCAACCCGTCCGAGCCGGTGATGCCGATCCTGTATTGCGGGTCGCCGATGCCCCTAAACTACGGGGAGGGCTCCTACGACCACGGCGTCTGGATCCTCGAGTGGTACGAGGACGGATGGATGCCCGAGTTCGTGCCGCTCGCGAGCCGTTCGTTCGTGACGCTTGAGCAGGGTGTTGACCTCACAACTCTTCCGCCGCTCGACGGTTCCTTCGTGAAGGTGCGCGGCACGATGAGCGACGAAGACCATCGTCGCTTCGATGTTGCTGCCTGCCGCGAGCGGCTCGAGCTGCACGGAGCGTATTCGGTGACGTTCGATTTGACGGTCGAGCGTGCACATCGTGATCGGGGCGCGATCCTTGTCGACGGACAAACGAGGTTGGAGCAATTGGCCGCCTATCTCGCGGCCACGGGAGTGAACGGCAGTGTGGGCGCTGCGATGATGGCGAAGGCAGAGGAGCTGATCTCAGCATGAGGCCACTCAAAATTGAAGCAGAGAACTATCGCTCCTACGCCGACCTCGAGTATTCGTTCGTCGACGGCGCAACGGCAGTCACCGGACAGAATGGGAGCGGCAAATCTACGCTGATCGGTGCTGTCGAAGTGGCGCTCTTTGGGCCGCGCTCCCGCAGCTTGGAGCCGCTCGTGCGGGAAGGCTCGGACACGATGAGCCTGACCCTCGAGTTCTCGCATGGCGACGACATCTATCGGGTGCGGCGAGAGTGGGAGAACGGCCGATCGACCCTCGATCTGGAATTGCTTGACGAGAGCGCGCTGCCGGAGCGACGGACGTGGCTGCCACTCACGCAGGGATCAGCGTCCGATAGCCAGGCGCTGATCGAGACGACGATCGGCATGACCCGCTCGACGTTCGCGGCCAGCGGCTTTCTGGCGCAGCGTGCGTCGGACACGTTCACGGGCGCGACTCCCGCGGAGCGCAAGGGGATTCTCTCCGAGGCGCTCGGACTTGACCAGTGGGCGCAGGATGCGAAGCGCGTCGGCAGCGACAGGCTCGCCGCCGAGAAGACAGCGACCGAGGTCGACGTGCGGATCGCGGCTCTCGCCGAGCGCGCCCAGGCAGCAGACACGCTCGCCTCCGAAGCCACCGAGTTGCACGCCACCGTCGACGCGGAGACGGCCGCGGCTAACGAAGCCCGGGGAGCCGCTGAAACAGAGGCTTCACGGGCCAACGCTCTCGACGAGACCGAGTCACGCTGGAAAGTCTGCAAGGCAGCGGTAGGGGAAGCGAGCGCGCGCGACGAAGCACACCGCCGGTTGCTCGTCGACGCACAAGCCGCACGAGAGAACGCCGACGGGGTGCGGCAGGACATCAGCCGCCTCGAACGGTTGTGCGCGGAGAAGCAGGAGATCGACGTGCGGCGCGCCGCACTCGTCGAGCAGGAGCGTGCACGAGCGGAGAAGGTCGCAGAGGCCGAGGCCGTTGGCAGGGAGCGAACGGCGGAGACCAACAGGGGCGCCTCGATCGTCTCTGCCCGGACCTTGGTGGAGGACAAGCTCGACGCGATCGCAGCCGAGCAGACCCCCACCTGCGATCGTTGCCGACAAGACCTGGGTGTGGAAGCGCGCGCCGCCGCAGTAGCGTCGCTCGAGCAGGAAGTCGCCACACACAACCGTTCGCTCGCCGAAGCGCGAGAACGAGAACGACTCCTGAAGACCGCAGCAGCCGCGATCGTGATTCCTGCTGCGCCCGAAGGGCTCGATGATCTCGACCGGCGACACCAGGAAATCGCGACGGTCGTGTCTGATCTGGCCGTCGCCCGCGAACGCCTCACCACGCTCGAGCTGACGATCGACAAGACCGACAACGACGACTACCGCGACACCGCCCGCAGACTCTCCTACGAGATGACGGAAGCGGAGCAGGCGCTCGCCGCCATCCCACCGCTCGTTCCCGGTGCCGCAGACGTCGCACGAGCTGCCGCTCTCCAAGCCCAGACAGCCGGGCACGCACACGACTCGCGGGCGAACGCCGCGACCGCAAGGCTCGCCGCCGTCACCGCGCTGCTCGAACAAGCCCGAGCCGCGCAGGCCGAGCACACATCCCAGGTCGCCGAACGCGACCGACTCCACACAGACCTCGACATCCTCACCGCACTCGAGAAGGCGTTCGGCCGGCATGGGGTACCAGCGTGGATCGTCGAATCACAAGCCATCCCCGCCATCGAAAGCGAAGCAAACCGGGTGCTCAGCCTGCTCGGCGGGGCCATCAGCCGCGTCGAGTTGCGCACCGAACGCGAAACGAAAGCAGGGGACAAGCGGGACGCCCTCGACGTCATCTGCCTGACCGACGACGGCGAACGCGCCCTCGAAACGTTCTCGGGTGGCGAGCAGTCGCGCGCCGAAATCGCGCTCGCGCTCGGATTGGTCGACGTGCTCGCCGCACGGAGGGACGCCGACCTGCGGTTCCTCGCGCTCGACGAGCCTTCGGGTTTGGATTCGCAGGGCACCGAGGCGTTGGCCGGCATCCTCCGCGAGCGCGCCCCGGGAACAGTGGTCATGCTCGCAAGCCACGATCCGGCGTTGCGCGACGCCTTCGACGCATCAATCACGATCGAACGCGGGCCGAGCGGATCACGGGTGATCGCATGAGCGCCTTCGACATAGAGGCGATACGTCAATGGGCTGACTACCGTGCGCCCGCGTCGACTGTGGATGAGCGCGGGAAGGTGCTCGTGACTGTCCCCGTCGCCATCTGGAATCAGATGTTGAGCGATTTGTCGGCGGCCGCGGACGAGATCGAGAAGTGGCAGGAGGGCGCAGAATGAGCGACATCGACGCAATCAGGCAGTACGTGAAGGCAGGTATCGGGGTGAGCATCTTCCAGACGAACGCTCTCGCCGCTCTCGCCCGCATCGAGGCAGCAGCCGAACAAACCGAGAAGACGCTGGCGAACCTCGTCGAACACATCGACGCGAACGGCGGCTGCCATCGCGGCTGCCCCGAGCACGACGACGCCCGCGCTGCCCTCAAACTGTTGCGCGACAAGGACACGAGAGACGCTTGGGACAACACGCTGATGGACGGCCTCCCTGACCCCGACCCGAAGGAGGGCGCAGCATGACCAAGCACGGGAACATCCGCAAGGTGCTGCTCTCCCCGATATGCCGCCAGCAAGGGCACCTGTTCGTACGAGACTCTTTCTTAGGGTTACCGGTGGGTAAGCCGTACTGCATGAGATGTGGGGCGACGCTACTCGCCGACGTCGCTACCGACCCGAACTGGTGGTGGGCTTTCGCTTTGGGCGGTGTGTTCTGGCTTGCCGTTGGCCTGGGACTTTGGTGGGCACTGTGACTGCCGTCCACGCTCTCTACGCGCTACTCGCCGTAATCTGGCTAGTGAGCTTCTGTGGCAGCTATTGCTTCGGATGGCAAGCCGGTAGAGCCTACCAGCGTGAAATCCAGAGGAAGCCATGAGCTTCGCGTGGGTGTGTCCGAAGTGCGGTGCGAGCCTCGGGCCGATGATGACGTGGTGCCCCTGCTCGCCACCGCGGGAGACTGTCTACGCGGCATCCACGCAAGTGACTTGCGGCTGCCCCTTGGGTAGTGAGGGCAAATGCGGCTCGACCGGATGCCCGAGAGCGAGGCAGACCGCATGACGTTCGCTGACGTCTTCGGATGGTTCCCGACGTGGGTGTGGGTTGTCGTCGCCGCATGGATCCTGATCGACCTGATGTTCGTGTGCCTACTGATTTGGAGGGTCCGATGAGTGTTGTTGCGCGAACGAACTACGCGAACGTGCCGGACGGAGAACTCGACCCGCTGTGGAAACAGCACGGGAGGCATACGGCGGGGCGGGGGTACATTGGGGCGGAGAAGGATCCGCTTGACGGCTCGTTTCGGGTGCAACGCCACACCGTGAACCGGGGGGATGTGAAGTGGGGCGGCGATCGTTGCGAGACGATGACCTCAATGATCGGCGGTGGTGAAGGCGCTCGCTTCCAGGTCGGCTTCAAGCTGCTCCTCCCCACTGACTTCTCGTCGAGCGCGGGCGCCTGGAACAGTCTGTGGGATCTGCACTATCCGGGCGACGGGCCAGCGCAATCCCCGATCACAGTTTCGGTTCGCAATTCGACGGAACTGTGGATTCGGGTGCTCGGTGGCCCGCTGACGCAGGACGGCACGATGGGCACGATCCGGGTCGATCGGAAGGTGGCGGATCTGACGTTGGGTCGCTGGCACACGCTCGCGTGGGATGTGCTGCAAGCGACGGACGACATCGGGTACTTCGATACCTACGTCGACGGCGTCCGTGTCTACACGGCGAACACCCCGACGTTGTCGCCGGGCAGGAACACGACGTACTGGAAGCAGGGGTTCTACCGTCCCCCGAACCTGGGTGGGACGGCCACCTACTACTTCGGCGACACGATCTGTGTGGACGGCGGCATGGCCGAGCTGCTGACGCTCCTCGGTGGAACCACCGCTCCGCCTCCTCCTCCTCCTCCGCCTCCGCCTCCTCCTCCTCCGCCGCCTCCTCCTCCGCCGGTTGATCCGTGCGCCACCGTGAAACAGGAGCTCGTCGCCTGCCAAGCCAACCTGGCATCCACCCAGGAGGCGCTAATGGTCGCGACCGACGCCATCGAGGAGGCCCGCGCGTTGTGTCGCGACCAGATCGCACGGTGGCGGGCGGAGAAGCCCGCCCGGACGTGGACGTGGATCAAAACGCAACCGGCGGGTCGGGCGTTCTACGGGCCGCTTGGAGGATCGTGATGAGCGACCCCACCGACGACGTGCAGAAGGCGATCGACGCAGACATCTATGACGAACGCAGAAAACAGGAGCAGATTTGGGGCGCGCAAGAACACGCGGACGAATGGTGGCTGGCGATCCTGACCGAAGAAGTAGGCGAGGCCGCACAAGGCGTTTTGCACGAGCACTTCGGAGGGCCTGCGACTGTTCGGTATGAGGTTGTCCAGATCGCGGCGGTCGCGCAGGCGTGGCTGGAGTGCATTGACCTGCGCCGTGTCGGCGCGTTGACGGAGCGGCCGGTGGCCGACGCGATGAGCTCGACCTCGGGAGGGATTCCCGCGCAGGTAGGAACCGGCCGCTCCGTGAACGCCCCCGACATCGACGCCCTGGCCGACAAGGTGCAGCACACGCTTGCACTGTTTCGTTCGGGATGGACATGCGGGGAGACGCTGACGGATCGGGCGGAGGAGTCCTGGCTTGACGCTAAGGATTCTCTCTCCTCCCTGGTTGCCATCGCGAAGGAAGCGAGGGATCAGGCAGATGGAATGGCCCGTGCTCCTTACGGCGAGTTCAGCAAGGCTGTCGAGCGTGCCGAGCGGGCAGAGCGGGAGCGAGACGACGCGAGACGCTTGGCAGACGACATCACGTACACAAAGGGCCACGTAGCCTTTCTCCGCGACCGAGTCGAAGCTAGGGAAGCACGGGTGGCCGAACTGGAAGAGACGCTGGTCGAGACGAACCTGCGCGTCGGAACAGTCCTTATGGCCCTCGGGTTCATCAAACGTGGCCGAACGGGATTCCACGCCATCTGTGAGCGCGAACTCACAGAGGCAGATGAGATCGCTCGCGCTGCCTACGCTTCCCCCGACCCCAAGGAGGGAACATGAACATGAACGACATCGATGCGCTGGCCGACACAATTCGGGCCTGCTTCACTCGCGCACAGTCGCTCGGGCCTACCGACATGAGCGACGGCCATCGCTCTCTTGAAGGGCTGGTCGCCATCGCGAAGGAAGCGGAGCGGGAGCGAGACGACGCGAGACGCTTGGCAGACGACATCACGTACACAAAGGGCCACGTAGCCGAATCCCGCGCTCGCGCCGAGGCTGCCGAAGCCGACAACCGGGCGATGGGCCGTCACTGGCTCTGGTGGGCACACTGGCTCTGGTGGGCAGACGGACACCACCTCCGTCCCGGCCTGTACGTGCGTCACAAGCGCATCGTGCGCGTCTCGCTGTGGGTGCTTCGTCCGCGCTACTCATGGAACGTTCGCGGCTACGGAAAGAGATGGTCATGACCATCGCTGCCCTTGCTTCCCCCGACCCGAAGGATGGATCATGAAGTGGTACATACGACATCCAATCGAGGCATTTACACCCAACAAGAAGAAGAACCCGCCCGAGACACTGATCGTACGGATATGGATCGTCACGGGCTGGTGCTGGGCGTCGTGGCTTCTCCAACGCGGCATCGGGCGGGGAGCATCCAAGCTATGACCTCCGACTTCGACACGATCCGAAACGGACTGCGCGCAGACTGGAGGGCAGAGAGCGCCCTCAACCGTGTGGAGGCGGCAGCCGAACAAACCGAGAAGGCGCACGGTGAGGCTGTCGAGCGTGCCGAACAAGCAGAACGGCAGATCGCTGTGATCAAGACACACCTGGACGCAAGGTGCGAACACCTTGTCGAGCGTGCCGAGCGAGCAGAGCGGGAGCGAGACGACGTGAGGGCCGCACTGGAGACGCTTGACATGCAGCAGTTGATAACCGGCCGCTCCGTGAACGCCCCCGACATCGACGCTCTCGACGCCGTCCGAGCGTGGCTCGCGCTGGACTCAGAGGGCATCGTGATGACGCTGGTCGAGGATCCGTCTTTCGTGGACTACGTCAGAGACGTGGCCGATCTTGTCGATTCGCTTGATCTCCAGGTGCGGTTCCCCTCTGTCGAAAGGCTCCACTCCGACGTTGCTGCCCCCGGTGGCGCTGTCACGCCTGCCGGTACTGCTTCCCTGCCGGATGTTTGCGAGGTTGCACCCTCGTCAGGCACGGGGGCCGCGACACAAGACGACGTGATCGGCGCAATGCAACGCGGGATGACCTATCTGTTCGAGCGGCTCGCCCGCGTTGAGGCAGCAGCCGAGCGATTCAAGGATGCGGTGATGAAGGAGCGGGAGCTGAGAGAGGCTGCGCAGGCACGGGCGGCCGCACTCGCCGAGGCGCTGGCGGAGGCCAGGGACTGGATCTTTGAGGACTACGATTTAGAGACAGCACTAACACCCGATTACGGCCCCGGCCTGATTCCCGACGACGCAATCGTGGACGCCCAACACGAGATGAACGACTTGTCGCGAGATCAGACAGTCGCGCTCGCCTACCTCCGCAGGGAGGGCGAGGCATCCGAGTCGGCACTTGCGTGGGAAGGGCTACACGCTCCGTGGCGCACGCTCGATGCCTTGAGTCGCCGTGGGCTGGTCGTGCGCGGTGAGTGGTTCGGGCCGGAAGACGGACATGTCTGGACGCTCGCTGCCGACACGAAGGACACGAGATGAGCGTGGCCGCGACAACCGTAGTAGCGTACGCATGATGGCGCGCCTCTACGTCATCGCCTGGTTGTTCGTTCTCGCCTCGACGCTGCTTGCACCGGCGGTGTTGTTGGCGGTTCTGGTGTGGCCCACATGGCGGGTCGGGTATCGCGCGGGTTGGAACCTTGCCGGGTGGCAGCTTCAGCGCGACTGGCGGTGGGTTGCGTGACTTCTGAGGAGAAGCGTGCGTACCACCGCGAGTACATGCGCAAGTATCGCGCCGCGAACCCCGAGAAAACACGGGCTCAAGATAGTGCGCGTAAGCGCTCTGGTCGGCCTAATCTGGCGGCGTCCAAAGCCTGGAAGGCTGCGAACCCTGGAAAGATGGCCGAATACCGGAAGCGTTACAACGACGCCAACCCGGAGAAGGTAGCCGCTTGTGCTCGCGCGTACCGGGAGAGGAACGCTGAGAAACTAACTGCGGCGCGGCGCGCGTATTACGTGGAGAACAAGCAGCGAATCGACGATTACGGAACCCGGTACCGCGAGGCCAACAGAGAGAAGATTGCTGCCAGAATGAAGCACTGGCGCGAGGCCAATCCCGAGGCGGCAAAGGCTCGGGAGCGCAAATGGCGCCAGGATAATCCCGAGAAGGTGAGGCGCCGAAATCGCAACTGGATAGACGCTAATCCCGAGAAGGTTGTCTTCCAGAAGCGCCGACGTCGGGCTCTGAAGGCAGGAGCGCAGGGACGTCACACGGAAGCGGAGTGGATTGCAACTCTCTCCAAGCACGATCACTCATGCGCTTACTGCGGCTCAACTGGGCGCCTCGAGGCCGACCATGTTGTCCCGCTCTCAAAGGGCGGCACCGACTCGATCGACAATATCGTTCCGGCCTGCAAGAGTTGCAACTGCAGTAAGGGAGGCATGAGCGTCGAGGAGTTCTCCGCTCACCGCCAACGATTCCCGCTCATGCGGGATGTAGAGAGCCCCCAAAAGGGGTGGTCTTGATGTCCATAAAAGGAGCTCATGCGAATCACGATGGCAACCGTACTGGCCGCACTGATTGCGGCAGCGTTCACGTCCGCGAGCGCGATGGCGGACTTCTACGGCGGCGTCACGGCCGCGGAGAAACAGCGAGTCACGAAGGAGGTTTACCGCTATTGGCACGGGTGGGAAGCACGACGGATGCTGTGCATCATCGGCAGGGAGAGCGGCTTCAACAAGCTGGCTCGCAGCCGCACGAACGATCACGGGTTGGCTCAGGCGAACATCATTTGGGCTCGTCCGATGGGCAAAACGTGGGAACGCCGCTACACGATCAAGGGTGGCATCGAGATCGCGTATCGCATCTACAGGTCGCAAGGATGGCAGGCGTGGTCAGCGACGGTGCATCGCTGCTGACGGTGAGCGCGAGCGGCCCCTGCCCGAATGGTGGGGGCCGCCACGCAATGACAACTAGTGAAGGGATGGCGCATGGAGATCCCGAGACTACCGCTGGTGGCCGAAGTGGATCTGCAACTCTCGTTCGGCGAGCGCGTCGGCCTGTCAGTGGAATCGGTAGAGAAGCGGCTGGCGTCCGAGGTTGTAGTGGCCCGTCACTACCTGCACCGAGCACCGCCTATCTCGTTCAGCTTCGGCCTGTATTGGGGGCAGGAGATAGCGGGCGTCGTGACGTTCGGCACCCCGGCATCAAGACACCTGACGGTCGGCGTCTGCCGCCCGGAACCCGAATCAGTGATCGAACTGAATCGCTTGTGGGTCACGGACGAACTGCCCCGCAACACCGAATCGTGGTTCGTCTCAAGGGCCATGCACCTTCTCCCTCCCAGGATCGTGGTGTCATATGCGGACACCGCGAAGGGGCACATGGGCTACATCTACCGTGCGCTGAACTTCAACTACGCCGGGTGGACCGATATGGAGCGCCTGTCGCCGCGGGTGGACTACATACCGGCGTCTGGTGGTCACACGAGGGACGCTTTCCGGGGTGGAGCGAACTACACGGCGAAGGTGCCCCGCAAGCCGAAGGTGAAGTATTGGGCGGTGACGGGCGACCGCCGCGAGCGGAAGCGCCTAGTCCGTCTTTGCGAGTGGCCGATGTTGGACTGGCGGGAATACCCGCCGCCTACGGAGCACATGCGGCTCCGGCTCGCGTCCTAGCCACTGGAGTACGGAACGAGACGGTAGGGCGCGCGGGTGCCTCTCGTTACGGCGAGAGGCACCCATGACCGTGAGCGACGCGACAATGACATGCCGCATTTGCGGAACCCAAACCGAAGAACTGTGGGCGTTCTCCTGTTGTAACGGATGCTGGTATTCCATCTGCGGTGGAGACCTCGCGGACGATTGGCCGCTGTCGATTCCCCCATCGGCCACCATCTCTGCTGGCTCAAAGACAAGCGCCCTACCCGAAGGAGACGCAGCATGAGGATCGCAGGAATCGACCTGTCCACTCACGCGATCGACGTCGTCACCGTGCCCCTGGAAGGCGTAGGAGCGCCTGTGTGGCATCGTTTCCCGTTGGAAGGCCCGACGTCGTTTGACAGGGCGCGGCGTGTTAGGGACGCCATGCCCGCGCGTACGAGCGCCTTCTGGGACGAAGTAACGGAGATCGGCATTGAGGAGCCTGCCGGGTTTACCGCGAGCCATGCGATGCGGATTCAGGGTGGCGTGCTCGCGTGTTTGCCGCCGGCGTTGAAGGTGACGAAGTGGATGCCGTCGCAATGGAGGAAAGCCGCGGGACTCAAAGGGAATGCGAGCAAGGACGATGTCGCCTACCTCGTTCACCTGCATCGCCTCTCTTGGACGCGCAATGGAGACACCTTTCAGCTATGGCCGCAAGACGCTTGTGACGCCTACTGTGTTGCGCTTGCCACGAGGGCAGCCATCACCATCGGCGAGGCGACGTGATGCCTGTCTCTGGCGAACCTCGGTGCCCGCACTGCGGCGGAGGCTTGTCTGGTGGGCCGCCTCCGTCCAAGCCTGGCTCCGACATGACGTCGAAGCGCCCGCACAAATGTCCGGTCTGCCACGGAGTCGGGAGCGTGCCACAAGGCTTCTACAACCAGCTCGGGCTATCGACCTCGACTGCGCGCGAACGCTGCCTCGCGTGCGGTGGCAACGGGATCATCGTCGCATGACGCCGCGTCCGTTCGCCCCACCATCCGACCTCGCCACCATCGCACTCGCACAAACCAGCATCACGCGCTGCACACGGTGCGACTGGCACCACCACGGCACCATCCAAGAGGGCAGAAACGCACACGTCGACCATCGTCTTGAAGCGCACGGCATCAAAGAAGCCCACCGTCGGCACGCCTACAAGCCGAGGCGCAAGTGGGGCACCCAGGTAGGGCATGTTGAGCTCGAAACCAACATCGCCGGGGCACGCGCGCAAGGCTCCGTCGCCTGGTCAGGAGACACCGCATGACGAGAGCTGAAACACGAACGGCCCCGAAGGGCCGCAGTGTCGTGAACACCCGCAACAAGGCGAAAGTGTCTACGTCCCGCTCAGGCGGGGCCACGCCTAAGAACATCCGCCCAAACTGCCACCGACTCAGCATACTCCTGTTCCGACGGACGAAACGTCTCCTCGTCGATCGTGACGGTGTACTCCACGAGACCCGGGATGAACTGCCGTTCTCCGTATTGAGTCGTGTAGCTCGGCTCCACCACCACAGCGCAAGTGCGGCAGCGCCACTCACCCACGTCGACCTCGGTCGCGTCGTACTCGTCACCGAACCACTCTGTTCCGGTGACAACCCACTCCAACGTCGGCAGCTCCCTATCAACCCAGGCGTGCAGGTGCCCCTTACCGTCAACGAACTTCCATCCTTTATCCGGAACACGCTCACCCATCATCGAGTCGACAGATATCTGCTCTTGATGCATCTCGATGGAAACTCGCGGGGCACGATACGAAACAGCCATCTCTTCCTCCTTGTTGTAGCGGAACGTAGACACGCGGAGCGTACTGCATGAAACCGCCCCTCGTCAACATCGACCCCGCCGACGACCAAGACCACCTGTTCGACCCCGCCACCACGCTCCCTCCCACCTGCAAGTCGTGCGGCGCAACCACACCCACAATGTGCCGATGGGCAGCAGACCGAGATTACGGCGGACTCGCAGGCAAACAACCACGCACATGCCTCAACGCATACGACCCAGCGAAAGCGAAGGTGCCCCACTGATGGCCTGGCTCCGCATCGACGACGGCTTCCCCGAACACCGAAAAGTGCTCGCCCTCCCCCGCAAAGACCGCTGGACATGGCTCGAACTACTCGCCTACGTCGCACGCCAAAACAACGGCGGACACGTCCCAAACGGCATCACCGACGTCCTCCGATGGGTCACCCCAACGTTCCTCAAACAATGCGTCGACGCAGGCCTCCTCGACCACGAAACCGGTACCCAACCAGTACCCAACCAGTACCACGTCCACGACTGGGACATCTACAACTCCACGACTACTCCAGAAAAAATCGCCTCCATCCTCACCCGAAACCCAGACAAAACAGCCAACGAAATCCACAAAACGATCGGCGGCAACAGAGGAGCAGTCCTAGCCGAAGTGGCTAAACAACGAGGATCAACTGGTACCGAACCAGTACCAAACGGTACCGCCACCGGTACCCCCTCGCGCGCGTACGCGTTCCCGTCCCCTACCCCTAAAGAACTAACAGCAGCAACAACGTCTGTAGTAGACGCTGCTGCTGATCTCAAACGACTACGACACGCCGGCTGGACAACCCGCCAGCTCGAGCAAGCACAAGCGAACCCAGCCCGGGCAGTCGCGCTCCTCGAGGAAGCCGAGCTCGACCCGACATGCTCGAAGCCCGCCGCCCTCGCCTGGACGAAATACGAATCCGGTGTGTCACCCACAGTCGAACGCACCAGCATCGCCCAAGGCGCAACCGGCACCCGCAGCTCCAGCCCGTCGCTGCCCGACCGACCGGCCGCCCCCGAACCCGATCGGATCCAACCGCCCGCTGACTTCCTGGCCCTCGCACGCCAGCCTGGCGTGCCTTCGTTGCCGCCGCGGTTGCCGTCGCGCCCGCGTGTCCCCAGCCCTTCCGACCCCCAAAAGGAGACCAGCTGATGATCCAATCAGACACCATCGACATCCGAATCGATATCCACGACCACGTCAAAGGAATCTGCACCGAACTCGGCCTCAACTACGACCTCGTCTACGAAATGACAATTACGCCGATGGCGATCGTTGTCAGCAAGTTCGTGAACGACCAACCCCACATCGAGGAACGGCATCACCTCCAAACCGAAACGCTCCACTTCAAGGTAACCACATGAGCCGCCCCCTACCCGAAGGAGACCCCGCATGATCCGCCTCTGGGACGCACTCGGCCGCGCAACATGCCCGAGAGGCCTGTACCGAGGGCCGCGATGGTGGCGAGCTATCGCGGCATTGTGGCTGAAATGGTGGGGCTGGACGTTCTGGTACTCGCGTCCATGGCGACCAGGATCGGTGGACGACCGATGACCCCGCGGCCGTTCACCCAAAAGGAGACACCATGAGCACCACGTTGGTCGTGAACCGTGAGCAGTTCCCCAGGGTGGTGCCAGTCGAAGCGAAGGTCGGTGACACGATCTCGTTTTCGGTTTCGGGTGTTGTCCGTCGTGTCGAAGCAGACCTTGTGGACGTGACGCCGCTCGGTGGCAGACTCAGTTTTGCGTTGGGCGGGGTTGACGTCGAAGTCACCGTCACGAGGCTCGAGCGGAAGGATGCCCCGTGAGCCTGTCGCGTTTCGACAGGATCCTGATGCTCGCGTGGTCGCTCCCCGACGCCCTCCGAGTCCTACCAAGCCGCTCCCGCGACGAACGCCGAATGGCCCCAGCCACATGGCATCTGTGCTCGCCATGCGACGGCACCGGCAACACACGCGACCGCTGGTCGAAAGCCACGGTGTGCGAAACATGCGGGGGCGCAGGCCGCTACCGCACAGATCCGTATGCGGACGGCGCCCCCGTGTCAGGACACGCCGACCGTGCGGCACCCACACACGCGTCCCGCCGCGTGTCGTGCGACCGGTGCTCCGGCCAAGGCGTCATCCCCACCAGATGGTTGGAACCCGGGTCACAAGGGCTCGCTGCCTGCCCGTCGTGCGACGGCACCGGAGGTTTGCATTTGCCGTTGGTCGAAACGGGTTCGGGTGAGCGCGGCGTCCAACTGGACTCGGTTGCGTGGACGATCGCAGGCGGAGACTGGCCGGCGCTCGACACCGCGCTCGAGCGAATGCGATGCAACGGACGACGGCCCCTGTGGCGGGCTTTCGTCACCGCATATGTGGAGGAACCATATGAGACGAGCTCGCTGTCGACGGCGGCGCTCAACCAGGTTTCCGAGCTGATGCCAACGCGTGTCAGGGTGCCCAACGACGTGATCGTCGCCTACCGAGACCGAAGCGCCCGAGCGCAAGCAGCGCGAGCCGCCAGGTCGAAACGGATGGGACGCGACCATCGGAACCGCGACATTCGCGAGGCCCTTCGGCTGGGTCATTCGACCGAGGACGTTGCTCGCAGGTTCGCGCTCAGCGAACGCACAATCAGGCGGGTCGCTTGAGCACCATCATCCAAATTAAGGAGAGTTACTATGGCGACATTTAAGAACGTAAAAAGCTGTATCGAGGGTGTTGACCTCGAAATTATCGAGATCAAGCGGTCGCGGTTAGGCATGTCCGTTGTCGTGATAAAGGATCAGGATGGAACCGTCTATCAGCTGCGTGCAGGTGACACACTCAGCCTCAAGGTTAGCTTTGCGATGCAACAATGAGCCGTGGCCGCTTGACATGAGCACAGACGTCTACGATTCAGTTATCCAGGGAGGAGCCCTATGAACCACCGCATCTACGAAGCCGAGGTGTTCCCCGTTTACGGAATAGCCGACGACGACCACGGACGACCAGCCAACATCAGCGCAGCCGTCAAAGCGCGATACGACGCCGCACATGCAGAATGGTGGGCTGTCCAGAACATCCTCGAAGCACTATGGGAAGCAGCCGACCCCAGACGACGAAAGACCTCCGCATGAGCGTGGCGGCTTGACATCCGTCCGCTGTATCAGGCATCATCACACACGTGGGGCCACTAAAGGCTCTTTCGGCCATGCCGACCTGCTAGCCCCACCGACCCCCAATATCGGATCCTGCCCGCCGGAGGTGCCGATGACCACGATCACCCCAGGCCACGTCGGCCGCCCCTCGAAGGCCGAGGAGCGCCGACGCACAGCCCGGTTCCTCGCCCTCGCCGCGACGGGTGTGCGCCTCGACCTGGCCGCCCGCGAAGCCGGCGTGAAAGCCGAACGAGCGTTGCGTCTCGTGTCCGACCGTGACGAGTTCGACGCCGCTCTGCAAGCAATGGGAACCGCGGCCTAATGAGCCTCCAGCATTCCGACGGGCACCGCCATTTGCCCGTCCGCCTGTGCGACCTGAAACCCGAAGTCCTCCGGCATGCTGCCCTCATGGCAGCCCGGCAGGAAACCGATCCGACGGTCGTCGACCTGATTTTGCACGCAGCCCTGTGCCCGTCAGACCACGTGTTCTACGTTCACGCATCCGCCGCCCCCATCCTCCGGCAGGCCGCAGCATGACCACCACGCTTGTCGCCGCGACCGAAGCCGCACTACGGTGCCTCGCCCAGCGCGACCGGGGCAAGCATCAGTTGCCGCTCTCGGAAATACATCGGAGTTGGGTTGGCGAATACTCGTTGAATGAAGCGGCTGCAGCCAAGCTCGGTGCCGCGCTCGAGCACGCCGCTGCAGCCCGAACGCATCGGAAGGCAGCATGAGCGCGACACAAACATCGGAAGGCCTCGAGCACGTGGCCGTATCCGACCTTCGTCCGTGGGCCCGTAACCCCCGCAAAATCTCCAGGGCAGCGCTCGACCGACTCAAAAAGAGTTTGGTGGAGGAGCCCGACATGATGCGCGCCCGCCCCCTGATCGCGCTACCAGACGGAACCGTAGTTGCCGGCAATCAGCGTTTGGCCGCCGCGGTGGAGCTTGGGTGGGAGACGATCCCCGTCGTGTATGCCGACCTCGACGAGTACCGCGCGGCCGAGTGGGCTATGCGTGACAACCGGCCGTATGGCGATGACGTCGACGACCAGGTCGGCGAGTTGCTCGCGGAGTTGGCTGCCGCAGGTCGTGACCTCGAGTTAACCGGGTATGCGTCCGCTGACATCGACCGGCTGCTGAAACAGACTGGTGTGGGCGCGGTTGATCCTGATCAGGTTCCGCCGTTGCCGGGTAAGCCTCGGTCGAAGTTGGGCGAGGTGTACGAGCTCGGGGAGCATCGGCTTATGTGCGGCGACGCGACCGAACCGGATTCGTATGCGCTGCTCCTGCAAGGAGAACGCCCTCGCGTTGTGTTTACAGATCCGCCTTACGGCGTCGAATACACGGGCGGAAGTAAGCCGCGAGAGGCGCTTGTCGGCGACGACGTCGGCACGAGCATCTACAGCGACTCTCTACCTTTGATGGCGCAGCACGCTGCCGACGACGCGTCGTTCTACGTTTGGTACGCAGACATGTCGATTGCTGCTGCTGCTGCTGCTGCTGCTGGTCTGGTCGTTCGCTGCCAGATCGTGTGGGTCAAGAACATGGCTCAGTTCTTCAACAACGCGCGGTATCACGGGAAGCACGAGCCGTGTCTATATGCGGCAAAGCGCTCGGGTACTGCCGCGTGGTTTGGCCCGACGAACGAGACTACGGTGTGGGAGGAAGACCGCGCGCGTTCAAACGACTTCCATCCGACTCAGAAGCCTGTGGCACTGTGCGCGCGCGCGCTCCGCAACTCCAGTGAGCGCGGCGACGTCGTCCTTGATCCCTTTGGCGGTTCGGGTTCCACGCTGATAGCTGCCGAGGCGACCGGGCGGCAAGCACGGCTTATGGAGTTGGACCCTGGCTATTGTGACGTGATCCGCGACCGATACGAGGCGTTCGTCGCATGAGCGAGACCACGAAGGCCCGTGCGAACAGCCGACGGCCCCGCGACAAAACGAGTGGCCGCTACGTGACGAAGTTCACCGACGAGGCCGCCCAACAGATCGTCGATGTGATTCGGGCCGGCAACTACATCGAGACCGCCGCCGCCTACGCCGGTGTTCACAAAGACACGTTTTACGAGTGGATGAAGCAGGGCAGACACGCGCTCGCCATGACAGCGTCTCGCCGGTCAGCGAACCAACGCCGACTAGCCGACTTCGTCGCTGACGTTGACCAAGCCGTGGCGGCAGCCGAGGTACGCGACCTCGCGATCATCGGTGCCGCCGCACCGAACGCGTGGCAGGCAGCGGCGTGGCGGCTCGAAAGGAAGCACCCCGAGAAATACTCTCGCCGGGAGCGGGTCGAGATGACCGGTGCCGACGGCGGGCCCGTGGAGGTAGCGAATGTCGAAGGCGCCGCAGAGCGGCTCCGTCAGAAACTGGCTCCTGTCATTGAGCTCCGACGAACGGGCGACGCTTAGACTGTCAGTCGCTGACGGTTCGGTTGTCCTCGACGACGACGAGGCCACCGCAGTCGCGTCCTGCTGGGAGTTCTGGGCGCGACCGGAGCAGCTCGAGCCCCCGGGCGACTGGACGTTCTGGCTGATCCTCGCTGGCCGTGGCTTCGGCAAAACACGGTCTGGTGGTGAGTGGGTGCGCGACCGTGCGACGTCCGGAAGGTTTCGGCAGGTCAACCTGATCGCGGCGACCGCATCGGATGCTCGCGACATCATGATCGAGGGCGAGTCGGGCATCATGGCGATCTGCCCTCCGTGGGAGCGGCCCGCCTACGTGTCGTCGAAGTCGAGGTTGGAGTGGCCGAACGGCTGTCGTTCGCTTGTCTTTACCGCCGAAGAGCCGGAACGGTTGCGCGGGAAGCAGCACGAGTCGTTGTGGGCGGATGAGCTCGCGTCGTGGAAATATCCGGAGGCGTGGGATCAGGCCATGTTCGGGTTGCGGATCGGCCCTGATCCGCGGGCGGTAGTGACAACGACGCCGAAACCCACCCGTCTCGTCAGGGATCTGATCTCCGACCCGAACTGTGTCGTCACGAGGGGCTCAACGTACGCGAACCGAGCGAACCTCTCGAAAGTGTTCTACGACACGATCATCCGGAAGTACGAAGGCACCCGGCTTGGCCGTCAGGAACTCGACGCCGAATTGCTCGAAGACACGCCGGGGGCGTTGTGGCAACGGAAACTCCTCACCTACGCTCGCGGCAGCGACTTGAACGAACGCGTGGTGCCTACCGACCTGCAGCGTGTCGTCGTGGGGGTAGACCCCGCCGGCGGCACAGACGAGGATCTGGGGACGTCGGAGGTAGGAATCGTCGCCGTCGGCGTCGGTCGCGACGACCTGCGAGGATACGTGCTCGAGGACTGGTCATTGCATGGGTCGCCGGAGACATGGGCGAAACGCGCTGTCGGCCTGTACCGGCAAACGAACGCTGACGCGATCGTGGCTGAAGGGAACTTTGGTGGCGAGATGGTGCGGTCGACCATTCGTACTGTTGATCCGAACGCGAACGTGAAGCTCGTCACGGCATCGCGCGGCAAGACGGTGCGGGCGGAACCCGTGGCGGCATTGTACGAGCAAGGTCGTGTCGATCACGCCAGGCCGTTTCCGGATCTCGAAGACCAAATGTGCCAGTACGTTCCTGGTGACGGCATGCCGTCCCCCGATCGGATGGACGCACTCGTGTGGGCGTTCACGGAACTGATGATCGACCAGCGGGGCGGCGTCCAATATCAGGCGTACGGCGGCCACACTGAGCCGGTTGTGCGCATGGGTGATCTTCGCTTGGTTGGTTCCCGCTACGTCGACAGAAAGTAGGCGCCGTGTGGGACTCCTGGGAAGGATCAGAGCGGCTGTGAACGGCAGCGAATACGTCGGCAAAGACGTTCAGGATTGGTTGGACGACTGTTGCGACATGGGATCACGGAAGTCCGACTACACGTTGTACACCGACTTTTACGACGGCAAATTGGGTGCCAGGTTGCGCGACCGGGCCCGAGAGTATTTGGTTCGTCACGGTGTTGAGTTCTCCGAGAACTTCGTGGAGCCTGTCGTCGACAGTGCGGCGGAACGCCTTGAGGTTGTCGGCTTCGTGACCGACGGCGCGTCCGTTGACGAAGCCTCGGGTGCGACCGTCGATGCGGCCGCCGAGGTTCTCGACGACTGGTGGCAGCTCAACCGGATGGACGGCGTGGCCGGCACCGTCCACACGCGCACCCTCATTCAGGGTGACGAGTTCGTGATCGTCGACTACGACGCCGACGTTGGGCGCCCCCGCTTCTATCGGCAGCAACCCCATCAGATGAGCGTCGAGTATTCTCCCGACGATCCTGACGTCCTCGACCGGGCCGTGAAGGTGTGGCAGTCCGAGGAGGAGTCCAACCAGAATCCGGCGGGCCGACCCATCACACGGTTGAACGTGTATTGGCCCGATCGGATCGAAAAGTGGTTTCGGCTGTCGACTGGCACGGAAGGGAAGGGCGGCTGGGGAAAGTGGCTCGACGACGACGACGTGTGGCCGACACCGTGGGTTGATGCGGCCGGCGAACCACTGGGAGTCAACGTCATCCATTTCCGCAGCAAAGCGTTGGGTGACACGTACGGGCGCTCGAGGGTGCGAGCCACCATTCCGTTTCAGGAGCAGCTGAACAAATATTGTGCTGATCTGAACGACCTTGTCGACAATCATGCGTTGCCGCAGGACGTCGTCACCGGGGTGGCGGGAGATTCGACGTTCCTACGGGTGCCGGGTGATGTGTGGCAGTCGCCGTCGACGGAAGCGAAGTTCGACCGGCTCGAAGCGTCCCCTGTGTCGAACCTGTTGGAGGCGATCGAAGGGGTGCTCTCTCGGTTGGCTCGCCGTTCTCGGGTGCCGATGCATCTGTTGACGGGCGGCACGCCTCCGTCGGGTGAAGCTCTGAAAACGTCGGAGTCGGGGTTGGTTGCGGTCGTGAAGGACATGCAAATTGCGTTTGGGAACTCGTGGGAGGACATGATGGCGGTCGCGGTGCGCCTGTCTGACGTGTTCGGCACCACCAGTTTCGGTGACCTTGTGATTTCCACTGAGTGGGCGAACCCCGAAACAAGGTCGGACACCGCCGATCTCGATATTGCGTTGAAGAAACGTCAGTTGGGTGTGTCGGATCACACGATCTTGAACGAGCTGGGTTACGACCCCGTGAAGGAAAAGGAACTCGTGATTGAGGAAACTCGGGCGAAGGCTGACGCTCATGGCGCCGTGTTCGACCGCGGCGGACTGCCCGTCTAGGATGGGGTCGTGAGCGACGCCGTTTCGTGTGATGGGCCGGATTGTCCGAACGTCGGCCGCTTCCCGTTTTTGGGGTGGGCTCATGTGACGATCACCGGGGGTTCTGCTCGCATGGACTTCTGTTCGTGGGGATGTTTGGGGGCGTTCGTGATGGACGCGTCTGGAACCGTGAGTGCGTTTGAGCAAGAGTTGGCGCGACTTCGCGCCGACCCCGACACGCTATGACGCCGTCGGAGCGGCTCGCGTCGCAACGGGCGGCACAACTGGCAGCCGACGAAGCCGCCGCCCGCGAGCTCGCACGACGATACGGAGTAGCGTGGGCACGCGTCAAAGCCGATCTGGAACGGCTGACAGGCCAGATCGCCGCAGCACGGTTGGCCGGCGAAACCGTCGACGAAGCATGGCTGATCCGTCATGGTGTCCTCGAGCGCCTCGAACGCAGGGTGCTGACGGAAACTCAGGTGTACGTCGACTTTGCCGAGGGACGCATCACGGCCGACCAGGCACGGGCGTTCGCTGCAGGTCATGCGGACGCGTTTGCGTTGGTTAACGCAACGACGCCGACTGCGTTTCTGCCGTTGCAAGCGATCGTTGCCCGCACAACAGTGGGTGCTCCGTTGCGCTCTTTGCTCGAGCGGATCGCCCCGGACGCAGCGCAGGCGGCAGCCGACATGCTGGTGGAGGCTGTCGTGGCGGGCACGGGGCCGCGCGAGACGGCCAGAGCACTTCGGGACACGTTGCAGGCTCCGTTGTGGCGGACGTTGCGGATAGCGCGTACGGAGACGATCGGCGCCTACCGTGATGGTGCGATCGACACGTATAAGGCGAACCGGGATGTGCTCGAAGGTTGGGTGTGGATCGCACAGCTGTCGACGCGTACGTGTGCTGCATGCTGGGCGTTGCACGGGACCGTCCACCCGGTTGACGAGATGTTCGCCTCGCATCCGAACTGCCGTTGTTCGCCGGCGCCTCGGACGCGCTCGTGGGCTGATCTCGGTTTCCCCGGTGTTCCCGAAACACGGTTGGACGTCACACCGGGTGCGGAACGCTTCGCTGCTTTACCCAGCTCGTCCAAACTCCGGATTCTCGGTCCCGGCAAGCTCGCCGCCTACGAGGACGGCAGCATCGCGCTTGACGATCTTGTGCAGAACACGTTGTCGCCCGTGTGGGGCCCTGGTATTCGCGAGCGCTCCTTGCGGGACGCGCTCCTCACGAGCTGATCGATTCGGCCGCGCTCGAGGCCGTGGTAGGGCGGGTTGGCGTGTTCCGGTTCTTTTCCTCCTTTCCGCCGGGCAACGGGCCCTCGGGCAACGTGCGCCACCCCACCCCTCTTCTTTGCACCACCATCCAAGCCGCGAGAGCGGCCCCTATCAGGAGGCGAGATGCCACCCACCCCGAAAACACCATCGTCCGAAACGCTCGAAGCACCCGAACCGCAAGCAGAAGTCGACGCGCTCACGCTGATCCTCGAACGATTCGACCAGGCCGACCGCAGAATCGACGACATCGAACGCCTTCTCCGATCGCAAGCGCAAGCGCACACAGACAGCGAGTTCGTTCCCGCCCAATACCGTGACGACGAACCGTTCGACCCATCAGGGCCACCACGGCAGCCACGCAACATCGGCCGCCAAGCACGCGCCCTTTGCGTCGAGTGCGGCGCGACGCTCCCCGCCCATTACGACCAGTGCTCCGACTACAAGACGCCGAAAGCCGCAGCATGAGCGACGAGACGCCGGCGGTTGTGTTGACGGTCGTCGCGGAATCAGATCTCGAATGGTCGTCCGTCCCCGATCATCACGGCTACACGCTCGTGAAGGGGCAGGAAATGAAGTTCACGTCTGTCGACACTTTGTACATTCGGGCCAAGGCGCCCAGTCAGGAGAGCCGAGATGGCTGAAGACCCCGACCCGACCGGAACGACGGAACCACCCGACGTCGAGACCGATCTGCCGGCAGCTGATCTGCCGGAGGCGTTCGATCAGGAACGTGCGATGGCGACGATCCGCAAACAACGCGAAGAAGTCAAAACGTACAAGGCGCAAGCGAAGGAAGCGGAGGCGCTTCGCAACCGGTTGCAGCAGATCGAGGACGCCGACAAAACGGAGTCGCAACGTCTCACAGACCAGGTTGCCGACTACCAGCAGCGCGAACAAACGTGGGCAGCCGAGAAGAAAGACACGTCGCTACGTTTGGCCGTCAGCGAACGCGCTCAAGAACTCGGGATCACGAGCCCCAGGCTCGCGGTCGCCGCACTCAAAATGGACGGCACCACGATCGAGTGGGACAACGAAGACAATCCCACGAACCTCGACGACGTCCTCGCTGAGCTCATCGAGAGAGAGCCCGGCCTGAAAGGCACACCCGCCCCACCAAGGAAGCCCGCTACGAACGCAGGCGACGGCGGCAAAGAAGGGCCGCCTCCTGCACTTACGGCGGAAGAGCTCGAAGCGGCCGTACGGTTCGGCAAGACGCCGGAACAGTACGCCGCGTTGAAGGACGTCAAGTCGTTTGACGACTGGACGCACCTGCAAGCACAAAAGTAGGTAGGCACCCGATCCCTCCAAGGCGAGCGGACGGCACCAAGCACCATCCCACCGCAACGTCAACAGAAGGGATCTGCTCATGGCAGGTTTCACGATCGCAGGACGTCTCTCCGGAGGCGCCCCCACGATCATCACCATGAAGGCGAAGGACACCGAAACACTGTCCTTCGGTGACATCGCGAACGTTGAGACCGGAACGATCGATCTCGGCGCAACGGGCGACACAACTCTTGTTGGCCCGATCGTGTCCGCGACCGTCGCCGCTGTGACGGCAGTCACCAACATTCAGGTGTGTGTCGACCCTGACGTCATCCTTCAGACGGCAGACGCGAACGCAAGGCTGGCAGGAGCCACACTCGACCTGTCCGGCGCAACCGGCGCGCAGACCCTCGCGGCGAGCTCGAACAAAGAGTTCATCGTGTTGCATGCGAAGTCGGCGACCATGGAGACCCAGGTGCTGTTCAACGTGGGTCATCACCTCTTCAACAAGGCCCAGTAGGGAGGCTGAGAAATGGCTGTTTCTTCCCATTGGGCAGACCTGCTCACCCCGGCTCTGTCGGACGCGTTCTACACGAGTTTCGGCAGAGTCCAGTCCTCGATCCCGTCTTTGTTCTCGATGCGTAGCTCCGGCCGCGCTGACGAACAGTCGATCGGTGTGGGGGCGCTCGGAGCGAAGAACTGGGCGTTCGACGGAGCCAACGGCTCCGGACGCGTCAACTACGACGACCTCAACAAGGGGTTCAAGACGACGTTCACGCACGTCCAGTTCGCGAAGGGCTTCTACGTCGAACGGAAACTCGCCGACGACAACCTGACCGACATCGCGTTCGACTCGTCCGCACAGTTGGGCGACTCGGCATTCCGCAAGCGAGAGCTTTCGGCGGCGTCGGTCTTCAACAACGCGTTCACGTCGACGACGAACGCGGACGGCAACTCGACGCTCGGCGCCGACGGCGTCGTCCTGTGCTCCGCATCACATCCGTACTCGGCAGACGACGCCACCACACAGTCGAACACCGGGACAGCCGCCCTCACGAAAGCGAACGTGTCCGCGGCCCGCGTATCGATGATGAGGCTCACAGACGACCGAGGCGACATCATGAACATCATGCCCGACACGATCCTCGTTCCCCCGGACTTGGAAGACGCGGCGCTCGAGATCACGAAGTCGCTTCTCGACCCGACGTCGGCGCAGAACGCGATCAACCCGCAGGCAGGCCGCTACCGGCTGATCGTGTGGAACTACCTGACCGACACGAACAACTGGTTCCTGATCGACTCGACCGCGATGCGCAACAGTCTGCGGTGGTACGACAGGATTCCGCTCGAGTTCGGCCGTGAGGAGGACTTCGACACGTTCACCGGCAAGTACCGCGCGTACATGCGGTACTCGTACGGTTGGACGCGTTACGAGTGGCTCCTGGGCCAGAACGTCGCGTAGGGAGGTGCTTGGCTGATGGCTGAGTCAACATTCCCGAACGGCGTGTCTGTGTCGTCGGGTCATGTCGGGAACGTCGCTCCGATCGTGACGGCGACGGGCCTTCGGATGGCAGCGGGGTCGGCGGTGCTGTCGAACGCCGGCACCGTCGACGTCGCAACTGGCCTCACGACCGTCCTGTATGCGCAGGCAACACCCTCCGGGCTGCTGTCTTCGACTGCAGGGACGATCGCGGGCTTCAGTTCGGTGACGGCGTCAGTGAAGGCGTCCGGCACGCTGATGCTGAAGGGCTACGACCAGATGGGGACGGCGTCCGGTGTGATCGGCACCGCTTTCTGGATGGCGATCGGCACGTGATGTGTTCGCTTGGGCTCGCTCCTGCTTCGGTGGGGGCGGGCCTTCGCGTGCCCGGGTTCGACGAATGAGTTCGCTTGCCGACCGGTATGAGCGCCGTTATCCGGGCACCGGGATTTCGGAGGCGCACAAGGAGGAGCGGCAGGAGCGCCACGACTTGAAGGCTGCCGTTCGTTCTGGCAGGCGTTCGACAAGGCTTCGCGGCATCGTCATCCCGGCGTCCGCCGCTTTCGACACTACGACCGGGAGGTTGCGACCGTGAGCGTTTCCGTCCATAGGCTTGCTATCAGCACGAACGCATGGGGCGGCGGCACGGCTTTGTCGGTGCTCCCGTTGTCGGGCTACATCCTCGAGATCAGGGCTCCGAACGCGGCGTCACAGTTGACGGCCGGCGGCACCGGAGATTTCACGTTCACGCGCCTCTCGGATGGCGGCACCGTTCTCGACGTGGCGAACCAGGCGGCACCGTTTCAGTATCAGCCGCGTCCGGTGTTGAACACGACGGCTGGGGGTACTGCTGCGTTGCCCGCATATTTGAATCAGGGTGTGCCGATCGACGACCATCTTCGGCTTACGGTTGCGCAGGCGGCTGTGTCGACGTCCGGCACCGTTTTCGTTCACGTCGACTCGCGCGACTGACATGCGCGGCGTGACCATCCAATGACAAAGGAGTGACACGAGATGACTACAGGTATTGCAGCGGCATCAGCTAACGCGATCCTTGATGCGTATTGCCGGTCGGTGACGTATACGGATCCGGTTGCGTTTTTCGTGAAGTTGCATTTGGGTGATCCGGGTGTTGCGGGTGCGTCGAATGCGGCGTTGGAGACGACGCGTAAGGCGGTGACGTTTTCGGCTGCGTCGGCGGGTGCGATCACTAATTCGGCGGCACTCACGTGGACGGCCGTTTCGACAACCGAGACGTTCTCTCACCTGTCGTTTTGGGATGCGGTGTCTGCCGGCACGTTCCTGGGTTCGGATGATCTGAATGTGGCGCGGGCGATGACGGCGGGAGACACGTTCGAGATCGCTATTGGCGACATCGACATCACCATGGGAACGTTGGCTGCGTAGTGGAGTCTGCGCTCGGCAAGGTCACGTAATGCCCACGTTCTCGATCGCGGCTGGTGGTGATGACGGACAACGGTATCGCTCCGCTGGGTTGTACGCGAACGTTTCGGCGGACGGCACGGGTGGCGGTGAACTAACACAAACGAAGCTGTACGCGACGAGGGAGACCGGCTTCTACATCACCGTCATTCTGTTGCGGTGGGATACGTCGTCGATTCCTGACGGCGACACGGTGACGGCGGCGACCCTCGACGTCTACGTGGAAACCGAGACCAATAATCCCGATGGTCTCAGTCTCGTCGCTGACTGGTATGACGCTGGCGGCACCCAGAACAACGCGGATTGGGCGAACCTCGACAGCGGCGCGAACGCCATATCGGGAGTGACGATCGCGTCGTTGACGGAGGGTGCCGTCAACTCGCTCACTCTCTCTAACGCCGCCGCGAACATCAACAAGACGGGGTTCACCGGACTCCGGCTAGGCATCTCGAAGCGCGCTGCCGACGCTGCGCCCACAGGCTTCAACGCCGTCGTTATCTCTGCGCTCGAGCACGCAACGAACGTGGAACCCAAACTTGTCGTCGTCGCGTCCGCCCCTACGACCCAGTACGGGTCGACGTCGATGGCGCTCACTACAGGATTCACAACAGCGGGCTACGCGAAGAAAACGGGTGCGACCGCAACCAGTCTCACGGTCGGCTTCACGACGGCAGGGTTTGCGAAGAAGACGGGGTCGGTTACACGGCCGCTTTCGATTGCCTACACGACGGCGGGAACGGCGAAGCGGCTTGGCTCCGTCTCGTTCCCCATCGCGGCCACCTACGCGACAGCGGCGTTCGCGAAGAAAACGGGGAGCGTCACCCTGCCACTGGCTGTCGGCTTCACGACCGCAGGCTACGCCCTCAAATACGGCGTGACCACCTATCCGCTCACAATCGGCTACACAACCGCCGGCGCGATCTCAGGAACCACAAAGTACGGGTCAGCCACATCCAACCTCACGATCGCCTACACGACAGCCGGGTTCGCGACGAAAACATCTTCCGTCACGTTCCCGCTCACGACTATCTACACGACCGCGGGGTTCGCGATCCGCAGATCGTCGCTCACGCGACCGCTCACCATCACGTACACAACGAACGGCAACGAGCCAGTCTGCTTCACCTACGCCGGCGACGACACACCCGCGACCACCTACGCCGCAGCAGGCGCATTCGCATACGCAGGCAGGCCAGGCAACACCACATACGAAGGGGAGTGCTAAGTGGCCGCGATCACCGTCACACGCGACAAACTCCGCCTCGAGCTCGGCGACACCGACACAACCAACTACGTTTTCAACGACGACGAACTCGACTACTTCCTCACCGAAGAAACAAACAACGTTCTGAAAGCCCGGTTGCGCGCAGCCGAAGCCGCCGTCTTCCGCTTCGCCCGATCATACGACTTCGCAACCGACGGACAATCGTTCAAACGATCGCAGCAGGCGACCGCCTACGCCGAAATGGCGAAACAACTACGCGCCCAAGGCGTCACGACTGCATCTGACCCGGGTGGTTTCACGACCGTGAACGTCACGAAAGTCGACGGGTATTCGTCCGACATCACAAACGACGAGGTCGCGATCGGCGGCACCGCGTCCAGCCGTGCCCGCTACTACGGTGGCGGCCGCTTCTACAACGACCTGCCCAGCTAAACGCAGATACGCGCCTTTCGTGTTCGCGTTCGAGTGAACCCAGAGGTGACAGACTCGGCAGAGCGTGACGAGGTTGGCAAGATCCATTCGCAGCTCAGGATGGCCCGCCCAGGGCCTCACATGGTGAGCGTGAAGAGATCCCTTTCCCCGTTTCGGGGATCCGCACCTTATGCACAGGTAGTGGTCTCTAGCGAATACTGACGACACGAGCTGCTTCCAGACCGCACTCCTGTAGAGACGCTGCCTCTCTGGTGTGACGCCTCCTTTCCACTGGCCGTTCAATGAGCCTGCGCGGCCCCTGCTTCTCCCTAGCGAAGCTGGCGGAGGCACACGGTGGCCGACGATCCGGGCACGCCAACGTTTCTCACGTCGATTCCAGACCGTCTCGTTTCCACAACCACACAGACAGAGAGGCGGGATTCCGGTCGGAACGTTGACGATCGGCTTGCACCGTTTCCCGTGAGCGTGGGATTCCCTGCTATTTCGCACCCTGAATCCCGCGCGCTGAATCGTGTTATGGACGGTTGTAGTCGTAGTCCCGAGGCGACGCGCGATCGTAGTAGATCCGACCCATGTTCCATCGTCCAGTGGTGTCAAGTAGAGCCGGACGATCTCCTCGCGAATCGCGTCCGGCAACGGAGCAGGCATCTAAACATTCTACCCGCCGAGACGGCGGATCTCCGAGATGGAGAAGAAGAAGGAGGTGATGCCGTTATCCGCATTTTGTGGCACTCGAACGCAGCCCATGCGGGTACCTGACCGGCTACGGCGCACAGACCGCCCTAACAGCGCCCGCCCTGCAAGCACTCGGCCACGACATTGCGATCAGCGCGTTCTACGGCATCCAAGGTGCGATCACCGACTGGAACACAATCAAAACGTATCCGGCCGGCTACGACGCATACGGCAACGACGTCATCCTCAACCACGCGCGAGACCACTTCGGCGGCAACCTCGCTGACGGCCTCATCATCACGTTGGTTGACGCGTGGGTGCTGGCAACAGACCAGCTGAAGCAGGCACCCACGGCATGCTGGGCGCCCGTCGACCACGATCCCGCACCCGAACCTGTCCTCGAGTTCTTCCGCCAGTCGGGTGCGACACCGATCGCGATGAGCAGGTTCGGAGAACGAGAGCTAGCACGCCATGATCTCGCGCCCCTGTATGTGCCGCATGCTGTCGACACCCAGTTGTTTCAGGAGGTCGACCGGGCGGAGGCGAGGGCGGCAATCGGACTGCCGGAGCAGGCGTTCGTGGTTGGCATGGTCGCAGCCAACAAAGGGTTTCCGCCGCGCAAAGGCTTTCCGGAGGCGATCGGGGCGTTCGCCAGGTTCGCCGCCAAGCACGACGACGCCCTCATGTATTTGCACACGGAGGCGCACGGACAGGTCAACGGTGTGAACCTTCCCAGCATCGTTGCCGCCCACGGGTTGCCGCCGGATCGTGTCAGGTTCATCGACCCGTACCGGTACATCACGGGGTTGCCGACGTCGTTCATGCCTAACGTCTACTCGGCCCTCGACGTCCTGTTGAACCCGTCGTATGGTGAGGGGTTCGGCGTGCCTTTGATCGAAGCGCAGTCGTGCGGCACTCCGGTGATCGCGACCGACTGGACGGCGATGCGGGAGCTCGCGGGCCCAGGTTGGCTTGTTGACGGTCAGATGGCGTGGTCTGAGCAGGGTTCGTTCCGGAAGGTGCCGTCCGTCGACGGGATCGTGGCGGCGCTCGAGCAGGCGCACACGACGGCACACCGGCGTCGCAAGTGGGCTCGGGACTTCGCTTTGGACTACGACATTACGACGGTCGTTCGTGACCACTGGACGCCTGTGCTCGCCGAGTTGGAACGCCGCTTTCGGCCCGTGACTATCGGGAAGCCAAAGTCCGCCGGGAAGAAAGCGGTCAGAGCGTGACGTCCCTCACCGTCGTGACTCCGTGGCACAACTGCCACGAGCTCGCGCCCGCCTACTGGCGAGCCATCAGCGTTCTCGCCGACGCAGACCGGATCATCGTTGTCGACAACGCATCCGAGCCGCCTCTCGAGCATCCCGGCATCCGGGGCGCAATCGTTCATCGAGTCGACACAAACCTTGGGTTCTCGAAAGCCTGCAACGTCGCCTTCGACCTCGTCGAAACGGACGCCGTCTGCTTCCTCAACAACGACATCCGAATGGTCTCCGCAACGTGGGCCGACAACATCAGGCAGGCGCTCAAGCCCGGCACCCTTGTCGGAGCCCACCTTCGCGCAGACCCTCACACAGCGGTTGATGACGGCAAGCCGATCCCCTATCTCGACGGCTGGTGTCTCGCGATCATGCGCGACGACCTCCACGCAATCGGCGGCTGGGACGACCTCAAGGAGCCATCTTACTGGGGTGACAACATCCTCTGCGTTCGCGCCACAGCTGCAGGCATGCGTCTCGCCGAAGTACCCGTTGGCCTCACCCACATTGGCAACTACACGTCGAGGCGCATACAGGCCCGAGATGATCTGTCGGCGCTAAACCGAGGCCGGTACGAACAGGTTGTGCGGGAATCGCGGCAGACCGCATGAGGGTCGCGCTAATCACACCGTCGCTTCCGACGCGCGCGGTCGCGCTCGCCGAATGCGTCACGTCCGTCGCAGCACAAACAAGGCTTCCAGACAGGCACCTGATCGAGATCGACCACGGACGTGCTGGTTCCGCTGCAGTCCGCAACCGCCTCGCCCACGCTGCCGACGATTGCGACTGGCTTGCGTTCCTCGACGACGACGACCTCCTGTACCCCGCTCATCTTGCCGACCTCGAGCAAACCGCGGACGCCACCAACGCGGATCTCGTTTACCCGTTCTGCGACGTGCAAGGCCGCAACGGATGGAATCCCTCCCGCCACTTCGACGCCGACGCACTCCGGCAAGGCAACTTCATTCCCGTCACCGTCCTCGTCCGACGCCAATCGTTCCTCGCCGCCGGCGGATTCCCCGAGCACGCCGAGCACGGATGGGAAGACCACGCCCTCTGGCTGAAGCTACTCGACGCCGGCGCACGGATCGTCTGTCATCCACAACCAACCTGGCGCTACCGCTTCCACCCCGGCAGCAAAACGTACGCCGGGCAAACGGAGGCCACATGAACATCCTGATAACCGGCGCCGCCGGATTCATCGGATCGCACCTCGCCGACCGATTCCACGTTGACGGCCACACCGTCGCCGGAATCGACAACCTCCTCACGGGACGGGCCGACAACTTCGGCGGAGACCTGTTCGTCGACGACATCTGCGACCGAGACGTCTTCTACGGGATCGCGAACCGCTGCAAACCCGACCTGATCGTTCACTGTGCCGCGTCCTACTCAAACCCGAACTACTGGCATCGCGACACGGACACGAACGTCACCGGAACGATCAACGCGACGATCGCCGCCATGCATCACGGAGCACGCCTTCTGTACTTCCAGACGGCGTTGCCGCCGATCTCGAGCTACGCCATCTCGAAGATCGCGGGGGAACACTACATCGCCATGTCGGGCGTCGACCACACAATCTTTCGGCTTGCCAACATGTACGGGCCCCGCAACCTGAGCGGGCCGATACCCACGTTCTACAAGCGCATCACAGCCGGGCAGCCGTGCACGGTTGTGGACACCGCACGCGACATGGTGTTCGTCGACGACCTCGTGCAAGCCGTGTCGACCGCGGTCGACGGCGGAGTGCTGGGCAAGTTCGACATTTGCTCGGGTTTTCACCGGCCGATCGAAGACCTTTATTGGTGTGTCGCGTCGGAGCTCGGATGCGATGAGGCTCCGGGGCGCGCGACTGCGGGAGCCGACGACGTGAAGCAAATGCTGCTCGACGGCACACCGGCCAACTCTGAGCTCGGTTGGGAACCGACTGTGTCGCTCGAGTCGGGAGTCGCGAAGGCGGTCGCCTGGTATGAGACTCACGGCATCGACCGGACGTTCACTCACCTGACAATTCCCGAAAGGACACCCGCGACATGAGCGACCATCTCCTGAGCCTCCTGACGGACGCCGTCGCGGACGCCGTCGCGTTGGCCGACAGCGCCCACGTAGGTGCTGTTCTGTCGGGCGGCATCGACTCATCAGCCGTCGTGTGTGTCGCGCGCGACCGTTGCGGCGCTGATCTGCCGACGTTCACGGGCTGGTATGACGAGGGCGACGCGTTTGACGAACGCAAGTGGGCGCGCCTCGCGGCCGGATCCGACCACCACGAAATCGAAATCACACCGCAGGACATCGTCGACAACTTCGACGGGATGATGGCTGCATTCGCGCCGCCGTTCCAGGGGGCCGGCGCGATGGGCCAGTACATGGTTGCGAAGTACGTTGCTTCGCAGGGGATCGGAACGGTGCTGTCGGGCGAGGGGGGCGACGAGCTGTTCGGCGGCTATGCGCGCCTGATGATCGTGGCCGGGCATCCGCGACCCGACGGATACGAGGACTACCAACTTCCGGCGAACTATCCTCGGACGCTCGAGGACGCGCTCGCATATGATCTTGCGGGGCTACCTGATTTGCTTGCGGTTGACGATCAGGCGTGCGGAGCGTGGGGCATCACGTCCGTAGCGCCGATGACCGCCGAACCCATCGTCGACTACGTGCTCGACCGACCCGCCCGCGAACGCGTCGGAAAGCACATGCTGCGCGATTCCGTCCGCGGGCTCGTGCCCGACGCGATCCTCGACCGCACCGACAAGAAGGGGATGCCGGCTCCGTTCGTGAAGTGGGGGCAAGGGCCACTCCGCCAGTTCTTCCTCGACCGCATCGGATATGTGCCCGACCCGGCGAAACCGTGGGATCGCCAGTGGTGGTACGACCTGTGCGAATCCGCCCGTGCGACCGTCGCAGCCTAGTGGCAAGCATCTCGATCATCCTGCCGACGATCGACGGACGCGAGGAATCCTGCGAGTTTGTGCAACGCTGCTTCCTCGAACGGTCAGCCAACCATCACGTCAAGCTGATAGTGCGGAAGAACTTCCCGAACTGGCCTGCTGGCGTCAACGCCGGGATGGCCGACGCGACTGGCGACTACCTGTTCTTCGCCGCCGACGACCTCGAGCCTTTGGACGGGTGGGCAGACGCGATGATCGGATGTCTTGACGCGGGCGAGATCCCGGCACCCCAGGTGTGGGATCATCGCGTACAAGGCCGTCCCGTGAACGAGCCGGAGGACGGGCCGCCCGGGTCGATCCCCGTGTTCTCGCGAGCACCGGCGCTGACGCGAGACATGGCGGGTCGGATCGGCGCGTGGCCCGAGATCGACTACTACGGCGACAACTGGGTGTGCGACAAAGCGCGGCTGCTTGGCATCCAGATTCGCGTCACAGAAGGCTTCGCGTTCGTTCATCACTGGCATCCCGTCGGCCGCCTCGATGCAGGCGACTGGGTTGGCCGGAACCTGCCGGCCTATCAGGCAGAAGTGGCGAAACTCCATCAGGGGGGCGGTGTGACCGATGCCTGACCTTCCTCTCACGTCCGGCGAGCTCGTCGGGATGCGCCACACGATCAACACGTTCCTGTCGGGCACTGCGATCTTGTATACGGTCGGCTGGGCAACGAACAGCGCGGGCGGCCAGGTCGACACCGCTACCGCCGCCGGAACCTACTCCGCTCGGTTGGCTCCGATGTCGGGCGACGAAATGACGGTCGCGGAACGACAGTCGGCCGTGAACCTCATGGTGTTGACGTTGCCGGCGTACACGACCGTGACGGAGTCCGGCAGGATCACGTACAACAGCCGCTCCTATGAGGTCGAGCGTGTGTTGACTCGGACGCCCGAGGAGATTTCGCGTCGTGTGGTTGTGACGGAGGTGCGCTGATGGCAGCCACGATCCGAGTGTCCGTCCACGTTGATTTCAACCGTGTTGGGCTTGTCGCCCGGGAGCGCGTCGCGACGGCAGTCGCGAAGACGGCCCTCGACGGCGAAGCGATCGCGAAAGCGGTTGCGCCCGTCGACACCGGCTATTTGCGGGCCGCGATCAAAGCGGAGCAAGCGTCGACGCTGTCATGGAACGTCACGTCGTATGCGGCCTACTCAATCTTCCTCGAGTACGGCACACGGTTCATGGCAGCGCAACCGTACATGACGCCCACAGCCGCACGGTTGCGGCCAATCCTGCAGCGTGCCGTCGCGAGCGCCATCTGATGCCCGGTTTCGCGAACCCAGCCGACACCGCCATCTACGCGAAACTCGCGGCCGACACAACCCTCACGGCTCTGCTTGCTGGAGGCACAGCGTTGCCGTCCGTCTACCACGCAGTCATCCCCCAAGACGCGGCGCTACCCGCCGTCGTCTTCAACTCGCAAGCCCCATCCACACCAGCCCGCACATTCACCGCAGTTGCGTTCGAGAACGCCCTGTACACCGTGAAAGCCGTCACCGAAGGCCGCAACCAGCTTGCAGCAGGAACGATCGCCGCACGCATCGACACGCTCCTCGACGGCCCCGCCCTCACCTACACCGGGTTCACACACATGGGCTGCCAAAGAGTCCAGGAGATCGACTACACCGAGTCCGCCGCCGGCGGCATTCGCTACAACCACCGTGGAGCCACATACCGGCTCCGAGCCTACTAGGAGGCACAACCAATGCCGAACCCCTCTGCCAACCTTGGCAGCGCCACCTACTTCGCTTTCACGCTGTCGGGTGGCGCACTCACGGACGTTTCGCAATATCACTCTGCCGTTCGTCCGTCGTATGCTGCCCCTCGGGTGGACACGACGACGTTCGGGAACACAACTCGCAACTCGATCAGCGGGTACATCGAGAACGGCTATGTCGTCGAGGGCGTGTGGGACACCACGATCGACGGCTACTACATGGCTGTTCTGGCCGGCACCATCGCCCCCGTGGTGTACGGGCCGGGTGGCTCGGTGGCTGCGAAGGCGAAGCATGCGTCGTCGGCGACGTGCATTTCGTATTCTCCGCCGTCGGACAAGGACAACGCCGTCACGTTCACGGCCGAGTGGGCTGTCAACGGCGCTGTGACCCGCACGACGTTCTGATGGCAGACACGAAAACCGTGGTGCTTCCCGTCGCGACGTTCGAGGACATCGTCGCGGCCAAAGACATGGGTGACGTCGAGACCGTTGCGGTTCCCGAGTGGAAAGCGGCGGTTCGTGTGCGTGGTCTGTCTCGCGGCGAGGTTCTTTCTGGCCGTCAGGATGGCGTCAACTACGAAGCGTATTTGCTGTCGGTCGGCATGGTCGAGCCTGCCGTCACGATCGAGCAGGCGACGGAGATCGTGAACGGGAAGTCGTTCCAGGCGTTGGAACGGATCCTCGATCGGATCGTCGACTTATCAGGGTTGGGCGCCGGATTTCGTGCGGGACAGGCAGGTGCAGCTGGTTCGTGAGGGCCATCCGGTTGACCTGATTTTGATGCGGGAGTTGCATTGGACGCCCGCGCAGATCGCGGAGATCCCGAATCGGACGGCGATGGAGTTGCTCGCGGTGTTTCGTCTCGAAGAAGAACGAAAGAGGTGAGCGATGTCGTCGATTGATGCGGGTAGCGTGCATGTTGAGGTTACTGCGACGACCGACAAGCTGGAGCGGGCGCTGACGCGATCGCAGCGGAAGGTTGAGTCGTTCGCCAGTGCGACGCGCTCGAGCAACGATCGTGTGAGTGCGTCGTTCGCGAAGATGGACGCGTTGGAGAAGGAGATCAACCAGATTGGCCGGTCTGCTCCGCAGGCGTCCGCGGGATTGAACAAGATGGGCGTGAGGCTCGGTGCGATCGGCGTGGCTGCCGCCGTCGGTTTGCAGGCGTTGGGTGAGGCGTCGAAGGCTTTGCGGGTGACGGGAGCGGAGGCGGCGACGACGGAAGGCCGGTTCCGTAACCTCGGCGCCGAACTGTTGTCAGGCAACGTCGTTGGTGGTTTGCGGGCGATCGCGTCGGGCGCGATGCTCTCAACCGAAGCGATGTCCAACGCCACGAATCTGGCTCGTGACAACGCGGCCGCGTTCAGGGAGCTGCAGGCGCAGGCTGAGGCCGCGGGCGGAACGTTCGCGGGGGTCGCGAAGCAGTTGAACGCAGCGTGGGCGTCAGTGCATCCTCCGACGACGCTGCCGAACGGACTGATTCTCGACTCGTTCGGGATCACGCCTCTCCCGACGGGGGAGAAGCAACCTCCCGCTCCTGCCGTGACATCGGTGTCCCAACGGTTGCAGACGGCGCTCGCGGGAGCGTTCGCGTCTCCGGGCACCCGCGACGATCTCGCGCAACTCCGTCGTGTCGCGGCCGCATTGCCGAAACTGCTGGGGCAAAAGGGGATGACGGACAAGGGGCGCGAGGACATTTACACGCAAATCGCGTCCGTGAACGCGCAGATCGCATCTCTCACGAAAACGAAAGCGGGGAGCGGCGGCAAAGTTGCTCCGGCAGGTAAGGAGGCGCCGATCGTTCCTGCCTCGCTCGAGCTGGCGTTGGCGCAGGCGGCTTTGACGAAAAGCACGACCGACGACCTGAAGCGGTTGCGCAACATCGAAGCGTATTTGGTGAAGAAGATCCAGGTTGAGAAGGACATCAACCGGAAGATCCAGGAGACCAACCGGCTTGCTGACACGCGAGCGCAGATCTCGTCGTTCAGAAAAACAGCGCCTGCCGTGACGGCGCCGGCGGATCCGTCCTCGGTGTTAGGGGCTCTCGGCTCCGGCCCGTTCATGTCGTCAGGCGAAGTCCAGACCGCCAAGTCGTACGGGTACAAGCCGAAGGCCGCTGACTTCCTCCGCGACATCAACCAGCAGGTGAGCGCCGGCCAGCGCCTCGAGAACGCCCTGATGAAACTGAAGCGCCGTGGGGCACCAGCCGGTGTCGTTTCCGAACTCGCCGGCCAGGGGCTCGCGGGGGCCGATCAAGCGCAGGCGCTCGCGGGCGCGAGCAAAACGACGTTGAAGAAGTTCGGGCAGCAGTTCGAGAAACGCCAGGGGCTCGCGAACGATTTGGTACGGATGTCGGCGAACACCGTCACGGTGACGGCCGCGTCGGTCACGGTGAGCGGCGGCGGACGCGGCGGCTCGGCGGCAGAACCCCACACGGCGATCCTGACCAGGAACGGCGTCACAGGGAACCGACGTTAGATGCTGACGGCACTGTCTTTGGAACCCGCGAACGGATCGGCAACCCTCAATTTGATGGGCACCGGCTACCAGCCGAAACTGATTGGGCCATCGTGGGTGACGGATGGGCAGCCGCTCGAGAAACTTGGCGAGTCGGGCGGCTGGGACACATATCGGCCCGTGCGAACGATGCCGATTACCTTGAAAATCCTGGTTGTCGGGACGGACGCAGCCGACTACATCACGAAGCGGGCTGCTCTTCTGGCGGCCGTGCTGCCCGACGCGGGTGCGAACACGTACACGAAGGCGGGCACGTTGAAGCCGACGTTTTCAGGGGTGGCGCAAGTGTACGCCGACGTGAACCTGTTGACGTGCGACGCTCCCCTTGAGATCGATGGTGAGCACTCGTCGCCGCGTTCGTTGACGACAACGGTCGTGTGGGAGTGCGCCTACGGGTATTGGCGGGCCGTGTCGGGCGGCGCCGTCGTGAAGGTGTAAGCGGCTGTGCAAATCCGGTTTGAGATCGACCATTTGGATCACACGGGCGCTCTGATCGAGACGTTTCGGCCGCTCAGGTTGCGGTGGTCGTATCGGCTTGGCAACCTCGGAATAGGCGACATCTCGTATCAGCTTGCGCTGTCGGATCCGCTTGTCACTCGCGATGGGTTTGCGGCGTATGCGACGGACTGGCAATTGAACCTGATCGTCGACGAAGCCGATTCGTTTCCGTTGCACGCCGGGATTCACACGGGTGCGACGTTGCGGAACGACATGGGTGTCGTCGACGTCGCCGGCCTGGACTGGCTGCACTGGCTGGAACAACCGTACGCAGGCTTCAACTACGTGACACCGCCTACCCCGACGGTCGTGCGTGACAAGACGTGGTCGGCCGCGGCGGGCGCCACGCAGGAGGTCGTCGTCGACAACCTGATCGCGTCGCTCACTGACCCGGCCTACGATGCGAACGGCGTTTGGCTTGTGCCGGACTATTCGGGTGCGTCGTTCGCGCAGACGATGGACAGCCGCCTCGCCTACGCCGACTCCGCTTCGGTGCTGCAGTTGGTACGCAACGTGTCGCACTTGTACGATCCGCGGGGCTTCGACTTTTGGGTGGATTGGGACAAAACGGTTAGGTTCGTGGGGCCCCGGGCGATCAACCCTGCGGCCGTTTCGCCCGCCTACACGCTAACCGGATCAGGCCAGATCGTCGGCATCCCAGGACAAGGGTTTCAGTGGAACAATCCTGGGCCTCGAGCCACACAGACGGTAGGCGCGGGCGCGGGTGCGAACAACATGCGCGGCATTTCGAGCTCCACCTATGCGCCGTCGGTGACGCAATACCGTCGGTGGGCGCGAATAGCCAATTTGTCGGGGGATCCCGGTGGCGCTGATCTGTCGTCGACCGACCTGATTGTGTCGCAAGCAGCGTCGCAAGGCTACCTCGACAGGTTCCCGCAGAAGGAGTTGCGGATCGTCGTGAAACCCGACGCTGTCGACCCCTCTGATCCGTCCGCGTTCTTCTTCAACCAGGTGGGGCAGGCGTTGGACATCACCTACGATTTCCCGCCCTACCATTTGGTCGACGCGTTCTTCTTCGTCACCGGACAGTCATTCCAGGCCGACAGCGCAGGCAACTGGTTGTGCGACGTCACACACGACCAGATTTACACGTGAGGAGGAGCCTGGTTGCCTGAATATCAGTCTGATAGTGGCCCCGATCTTGCGTCCCGTTTGCTGCGGGAGAACGCGGCGCTCGCGGCTCGCGTGACGGCGTTGGAGGGACGGCGTCCGATTGCGCTCGACCGGGTGGAGCACACCACGATTCCGGCACCGTACGAGGGACAGTTCGTGATTGAGTTGGACGACACCGTCTGGTACTACTCGAACTCGACGTGGCGGCCCGTCGGAGAACGAGCCACCTACGTTATCAAGGTCGTGGCCGACGCGGACCTCGTAGTCGTCGGAGACGGCCAGTTCATCTTCGTAGTCACGTCCGAGGATCGGCTCGACGGGCTCAGGCTGATCGGCGTCGCCGCGTACGTCACGACGGTTTCTAGTTCAGGACTGCCTACCGTCCAGATCCGAAAGGTCGCGTCGGCCCTCGATCTCCTGTCAACGAAAGTGTCGATCGACGTGTCCGAGCACTCGTCAGATTACGCAGCGACGTCGCCCGTTATCAACTCGGCGAACTCGCTAATCTCACTTGGGGACAGGATCGCGATCGACGTCGACATAGCAGGCACCGGAACGCAGGGGCTCGGCGTCGTCCTGTCATTCGGGAACGTCTGATGTCCGCAGACGACTACGCGACCGAGGTGCTGGCCGACACCCCGGCCGCCTATTACAAGTTGGAGGAGTCGAGCGGTCTGCCGCAGGACTCTTCGGGGAACGGCAACCACATCACGAACTCGGCGGGAACCCTTCGGCGCAACACGCCTGGGCCATTCGGAATATCAGGGAGCACGGGAATTGATCTGGAGTCATGGCTTTACCGGAACGTCGTGAACACCACGAATGTGACGTGGACGGTTGAGGCGATGATCGCTATCCGCGACTGGAAGCCCGCCGGCCCCTACGGATATCCCGTGTCGTGGGGAAACCCTTCCACGGTCGGCGCGGGAAACGGCTGTGCTGCCGGGATAAACAACAACACGAAGAAGATGATGGCGGTCGACCACAACCAAGGCATCTGGGCCGAAGCGACGACCGCGTTGAGTCTCTGCACGTGGTACATGCTGACCTGGGTTCGGGTGTCGACGGGAGCGAGCGGCGGCAAGTACTACGTCAACGGAACCGCAGATGGAACCGTGACGACGTTCGGCCCGTCCGGTGGGCCAACCGGGAACACGCTCATCAACCGCACCGAACCGTTCTTCGGCTTGGGTCAGAGCAACGACGCGTTTTACGCCCACATCAGCATCTACAACACCGCGCTGTCAGCTGCTCGTGTGTCGGCCCACTGGACTGGGGTGGGTTCGCTCGCAGACAGTCCCTGCATCACATGGTTACCCCAAATCTACCGGCGCCCCCAATAGGAGAACGCAGATGCCACGAACAGTCGTACCCGTCACAGACATCACAAGCCCGAAAGCAGCGCTAACGACGGCGCTCGCAGGCGCCAACAACGACATGGTCTTCACCGCGCGCATCGGTGGCCCCGGCGGCAACTCGATCCGCCTCGCCTACCTCGTCGCTGGCTGCTACGCGAAAGGAAACGCCTGATGCCGATCGGCTTTTTCAACTTGACGGGCACAACAAACGCATGGGGCGGCGGCACCTTCACGAGCTCACGTGCCATCACCGGCGAAATCGTCCATGTTCGCCTGCCCCTCGCAGGCACCGCCTGGACACTCGCAGGCAGCACAGCCGACTTCACGATCACGGAAGGCTTGACGGGCGGCACCATCATCGCCCTCACAAACGTCAACGCCCCCTTCGAATATTTGCCGCGCAAACCCATCTGCTCCGACCTCGGCGGCACCCTCGCCGTCTCATTGGGCGGCTCAGCTGTTTACGACCCAAACGGCATTGCCGTCGCAGGCACCGTCACGATGATCGTCGCGCAATGCCAACAAACGATCGCCGGCACCGCCGTCGTCTACTACCGCCGCTAAACCACCCGACCTTTCGCTCACACCGAACCCCTCGAGGGAGGCCGCCGCATGACTGTCGACATGAAGCGGCTGCCTACCTTGCGTCTCGGTTCTACCGGGAGGGCTGTCGTCGTTGCGAAGCAGGGCGTCCACCATTGGAACGCGAAGAAGGGCAACACCACACCCGTGTACGGCATCTTCTTCCGGCCGCTTGTGAAGGCATTTCAGAAGGCGCATGGGATTCCGCAGTCGGGGGTGATTGGCCCGGCAACGTGGGCGGACCTGATGCGCCACATTCCCGCGAAAGCGAAAGCGAAGCTGCCACAAAGACCCGTTGTGCCGAACCTCGGGCCCGTCATCGCAGGCGGCAAAAGCGTGCTCGCGCACGACCTCACGCACGCCACCGACGGCATCCCCTACTACCCGGCGTTCGACGACGCGTTCTACCAGGGGGCCGTCATCATCGCACCCGAAGACTTGCTCGTCACGCGGCCGTCGTCGTCGCGGCCCGGGCAAGCGTTCTACGCAACCGGAACCTCGACGATCCGCTACTGGTTCGCACACCTCGATCGCACGCATCCGGCGGGTGTCAGGTTCCGCAAAGGCCAGATGGTCGGGCGAGTGGCACCCAACTACATCGGCGGAGGCCCGCACGTCCACGTCGGAGTTTCTGTCGAAGGTCTTTGGGGGCCAGGACGGCAGCTCATCCACAAGACGTCATACCAACACGGGGCACCGACCGTCGGCGCCCAACTCTCATCGACCCTATAGGAGGCTGGCTTGATGCTCGCCCTGATCGAACGCGTCAGCCTGACCGACCTGATCCTCGTCTTCGGCCTCGTCGGCGTCGCCATCACGCGAATAGGAGAGGGACGAGGCTGGTTTCGGTCGGCGGCAGGACTACGCACCGAGAACACGGATCTGATCCGCCGCAACCACGACCTCGAGCAGTCAGTTGCCCGCATCGACTTCGACCTGTCGGCCGCAAACAAGAAAATCCTGATGCTCGAAAGGTCAATCCGCGACCTCGAGAAGC
>Ga0163152_10001044_pt1 | contig 45118 bp, 69 predicted proteins | sample OliLakLV19MP8IB2_FD_148635 | JGI IMG/M metagenome (GOLD analysis project Ga0163152, IMG submission 148635) | Freshwater microbial mat bacterial communities from Lake Vanda, McMurdo Dry Valleys, Antarctica - Oligotrophic Lake LV.19.MP8.IB-2 | ecosystem: Environmental > Aquatic > Freshwater >...
CGTCCAAGAAGCCCCCTTAATGGGAGTTACTCGGAACATCTCTTCCCTTCCTCTGGATAGGCTCAGGACGGTTCGAGGCAATGAGTCTGGACCCATAAGCCTGTCCCCGACCTCAACATTTTGTACAAGCTTCGTTGTCCCGTCATACATAAGGATCGGCGTGTCTTTGCCGAGGCACTTGCCTGTGCCCATCAGCAGGACGACAAGAGCGTTGTCGGCTTTTTTGATCTTAGCCCAAACTGCGGCAACTGCTTCCAGTTGGTAGTCCCGGTCGCCGGGGTTCAAGATGTAGTCCATGGGTTCCTTTCTGCCTGATGGCTAAGATCCCCCGAATTAGGCACGCTCGGGAGAACACGTAGATGGATTAGAAAATGTTGCCGGGCACAGTGGGGGCGGTGGGGGTGGTAGAACTACCGCTCGGCTTAAAGTAGGAGATGCGAGCCTGGGGGCCGTAGCCGTCAGACTCTTCGATCTTAACTTTGACAGTTGCACGCAAGTTCAGCATATCGGCCTCGTTGGTCAAATGGTCCGGGTTCGGAAACGCCGCTGCCTTAAGGAAGCTCTTGAGCTGGCCCAGGCCGATCTCCTGTGCCTTCTCACTTTGGTTGACGATGTTGAAGTTGTGCCAGAGCTTGCGGCCGGAAGAAGTCGTAAACTCAACCTTAATCATTTTCCCCATGTTCTTGGTGTCCTTAAGCTCGGCCCCGGTACAGGTCACTTGGTACTCGCCGGGAAGCCACTCGTTCGTTTCGACTTTAGACAGATCAATATTAATCATTTCTTGTTTCCTTCTACCTGAGCTTCAGCCGCAGGATTTTCACTGAGTTTTTTGAAGATGGCGCCAAGGTTGGCCTCTTCCATGGGGAGTACGCCACCACGCGTTTTCGCCTTGAAGCGGGTTCCGGGCTGAGTCAGCAGCCAACGCTTGGCGGAGCCGTCTGCGTTCTTAATCGTTTCATCAAGCACCAAACGGTAGACCTCATCGAACAGGCCCATGATGACGCCGAGGCTTGCGTTGCCAGGATAGTCGGGCTGGAAGAACTGACGCTGCTCCTCGTCTTTCACCAGGTTCTCTTGGCAGAGCATGATAAAGTTACAGGTCATGTTGTCGTTGATGTAGTTGATGAGCTGGGTCGTGATCTCGGCAATTTTGCTGTAGAGGAAGAACTTGTTCTTCACGATCTCCGACGCGAAGTTCTCCTCGATGTAACCCTTCAGCACGTAGCCGAACTGCGTGAGCGTATCGAAGCCGACATTGTCATACTCTTTGAGGGTAGGACTTTTGATCGCCTCTATGGTCGCGTTGAAGCGTTCGGTCGCCGTCTTGTATGGCACGCCGTTTACGTCCTTGGTCAAGTCGACGTAGGCGATGCTAGTGCCGCGCAGTGAGCGCAGCCCGTTCTCGTTGCCAAGCACGATAGCCTTTGGCAGCCCCCTCATGAGTGAGGTTTTCCCGCGTCCGTTGTCAGCGTACACTACAACTCTGATCGGCCCCTGGTGGATGGTGGATGTGTTTTGAATTTTCATTCTTGCCTTTCTGGCCTTGTGCCTTAACGAATATCAATGTACGCTTGACGAATATGAAAAGTCAACACAAGAAAAAACCAGTCGTCACAATCGGCGCTGCCAAGCTCCGTATCTGGCGTGAATCCAAGGGGATGACGCTTGAGGATGTGGCATCGCGTCTCGATGTTAGCAGGCAGGCCGTGAGTTATTGGGAAATGGGAGATACTATCCCCAGCTTGGCACACATTAAAGAACTCACCATCATCGCAGACATCGCCTTTTTAGACTGGCTCAAGGAAGCCTAAGCTCATGATGATCTTTGGCGAGAAAGCATCACCTCTCTGGGAGGCGGGGATCTCCGTCATCCCCTGCGCTGGCAAGATGCCAGTGGTTAAAGAATGGTCCAAGTATTGTAACGAGCAGGTAGAAATCTCCATCCTCGGCGCATGGGAGCAAACCTACTCTGACTGCAATATTGGGATGCCATGCGGGAGGGCAAGCGGCATCGTAGTCCTCGACATCGACGACGCCTCCCTGTTCGATAAGCTCCCTATCTCTCCGGTGTCTTGGCGCGGTCGCGAAGGCCGTGAGTCGCGTGCGTTTAAATGGTCTGGTGAATCAGTCGAACACTACGCTGGCATCGACATCATTGGCCACGGCGGTCAAGTCATCCTGCCTCCCTCGATTCACCCCGAAACTGGCAAGCCCTATATCTGGCTGAATAACGCCCTCCCGTTCGACGACCTCCCCACGCTGCCAAAGGGTCGGGACTCGTCTGTGTTCCAGCCGCTCAACCGTGGCCCATCTGGTGAGCGCAGCATCAGCGCCTCTATTGGCCGGTGGAACACGCTCTCTGCGCTATCGTTCGCTATGGCTTGTGACGGCGAATCGCTAGACGCAATCTGCGAGAAGATGCTCGCGCACGAATGTAAAAGCTGGTTCTACGACACCACCGAGAATCATCGCGGTACAAACCCTCCCAAGGCCGCCCGGCGCATGGCAGAAGATGCCATCAAAAAGGCCCTCCTCCAAAACAAGCGCATCGAGACTACCTCCCCCCAGGTGGCCATCGACGTTTCCAAGCTCATCGCCGCACGTCTAACTCAAGATTCCCCGCGCCAAAGCACTGACTCCCATGTGTACCGCCACCCACCGCTTCCCCCCGAGGGAGCCATGCGCTGGATCTACGAGTATATCGAGCAGCAGTCGTCACCGCAGATCCCGTCGCTGGCCCTTGGTGGCGCTATCTCCATCATGTCGTCCCTTCTCCAGAATAGGTTTAAATGTGGCCGCATTGGCCTCAGCACCTACGTCTTAAACGTCGCCCCCTCGGGCACCGGCAAATCGTTCCCCTATGCAGCCGCAGAAAAGCTCGTGCCTCACTCGATGCTAGGCGCTGGCGGCTACAAGTCTGGCAAGGTCTTCACCAACTCGCTCGCCAAACAGCGGGAGCGGCTGGACGTTCTGGACGAAGTGTCGGCCATGTTTGCACATATGCGAGACGGCTCCAGCTTCCAGTCTGAGCTTGTGGACATTATGTGCGGCGCTTGGTCAGCAGGACCTACTTCGTTCTTCCGCTTCTCTCAGTCGGTTTCCGGCATCAAAGACGGCGAGAGGACTGGCGTCTGGTCGCCCGCTGTCTCGATATTGGCCTCAACCACAAACGCTGGTCTTTTGAATTCAATCTCCAAGACAATGACCGAAAAGGGTTTCTTCCCACGGTTCCTCATCTTCCCCCAACCGATGCTGGACTGGAAAGAAGCCCTTTCAGACCGTGACTGGCTTGGCCCTATTGTCCAGTGGCGCAACATGATCTTTGAGCGCTACCCGATTCTTCTGGCCGGGCAAAATACCACCCCAGCCAATCCCTCGGGCTCTATGACGGAAGCTCCCGATGCACAGCGCATCGCTCGTGACGTGCAGCCGTTTGACCGCAGCCATTTAAACGCACTGTCTCGCAAATACTTTGAGGCACGCAAGCTCCAAGATGCAGACGAAGCGTTTGATGCCTTCCAGGCGCGTAAGATTGAACAGGTCGTCAAGATCGCGCTCATGTACGAGCTTGGCCGCATGACCGATCCCACGGCAACTCACGTCACCCAAAGCCGCGATGAACACGGTCGTCCGTTTGACGAAGCCTACGTAGACGAAGCGTTTACCATCCAGAAGGATGCGTTTGATTACGCCGAAGAGCTGTGGGACTGGATGTTCGTGTCACAACGTGTCTTCATCTCAAGCCTTGCCGAAAGCTCGGACCGCGTTCGGATTATGAAGCAAGTCCTTAAGTACATCGAAGAGGCCAACACCAAAGGCGTTTCTCAGGCTCGCCTTACAAAGCAGTTTGGCCGCCTGACTCGCCGGGAGCGCGACGAGATTGTGAGCGACCTTCTTGTGAGCGAGCAAATCCGGGTCGTCGAGCGGGATTCTTCCCACGGCAAAATCCGGGTTTACGAGCCCTGCCGCTAGACAAAAGAAGAAGCCCCCGGAGAAGCATTTCTGCTTCCTCGGGGGCCTCGAAAGAAGATAGGGCGAGTACCTTCGCCAAGCAGTTTACATAGTCAAGGCCTCAATCGCAAGCAGCTTTGAAGTATCTGCGATCTTCATTTTAAGAATCATCTGTAGCGCCGCCTTCAGGTCGTTATCAGAGGAATGAGAAGGCTTCGGAGCCACCCACTCAGGCCTTGCCACAAACACCATCGGCACTGCTTCAGGCACCACCACGGGCACCACTTCAGGCACCACCACCGGAGTCGGTTTTTTGTTTCGCCGCATACCCTTTTTGGTAAAATACTTAGAAAGAGTAGGGGCGGGGACGTTGACCGCCTCAGCAATCTTCCACATGGGCTTGCCAGCGTTCCAAAGTTGGTCTGCCCGCTCCCATGGGTCTACGGCGGGAGCTTGCTTCTCGTCAGACGGAACAACCACCTCATTTTTAGACAGCCAATTGTTTAAATACGCCGGGTCTACGTGTTCTATTTTCTTGTGACCCATGGGCTGGATCAGAGCGGTCACTCCATTGATCCCCATAAGTCTCGCCCTGCCCCAGTGGCCTCCTCCCTCGGAAGCCCTCCCTCCAGCCGGGCTAACTCGCACAAGCGGTGATCGCACCTTGGCCAATAGGAACTTACAATCTTCTAACGTCATTTAAATGCCTCCTCTTTCGTACCATTTGTTTAAATGCCACCGCCAATTTGGCGGCAACTCGTTTAAATATTTTGCCCATTTGAACCTGCACTCAGGGCATTTCTTGGGTCTGTTGGTCCGAGACTTGATGACTCGGCTACAAATTTGGCAGCTCGCCACCCGCTCGTAGTTGGTCATTGGAAATAAGTTTCGTTGCGACAGTAGTGAGAAAAATGCGGCTCTGACTTAGTAAAGTGAGCGTCTTCAAACACGCAGTAGTTGTTCGGGAGCGCCGCGAACAGGCCGCATCGCAACTCAATCACGTTGTGCGTCTTGTGCTGCTCGGGGTCTTGGGCGTAGAGCCCTTCGCTGTAATCAATCGTGAAAAGGTATCTCCCGCTGAGTAGGGCGTCTCCAATTTTGCACTGAACCTCGTAGTCCTTGAGATACCTGTGCTTGATAATAGAGGCAGCCACTCCCACGGTACTCCAAGGGCACAGCGTCTCCAGGTTGACGCCTTCTCCCGAGTAATACTTGGCGCGAAAGGCCCATATCGGCAGGCGAGAAAAGACAGCGCCGTTCTCAGTGTGACAGGTAAAAAGCAGTGTTCGATGTTCAAGAATCGTGACGGCGAAAACGTAGCAGTCTTCGACGCCTTGATGCTTATCGTTGGTCAGGTATTTTTGTAGAACCTGGCAGCGTATGGGCTCTGGCAAATCTAAAATCATTTGTCCTCCCCCAGCGCGTTGTGAGCAATCGCTTGGTTGGCGATAAGCTCCAGTGTCGCCCGCAGCTCACGCTCTGCCGCGTACCTCGACCGTATCACTAGCTGCGCCGTCGATAGCGCCGCCCGGCACCGCTCCAGCTCGTCGAGCAGTGCTAGGGCTTGGAGGGGGGAGAAGGCGCAGATGTGGTTGGCGTTGTCGTCCTGCTCAAAGGAATATATTTTACGCTCCGTGTTGTCGTCCAAAAACTCAGTGAGCCCATGAAACGCGCATATGCCACGGCGTCCTTTTTCTGCCTCAATTTCTCCATTCACCAAGTCGTACACCCACTGCCCCGGCGTCGCGGCCAGCGCGATCCTGCGCAGTTCTTTCCAGTCGATCATTTCTCGTCCTCCGCGCCGGGCTGAAACGTAATCTCTGGGATCAGATTGCGTTCAAAAATCTCGCTTAAAATCGCACATAAATTATCCCCGTTGTCGCCGTCGCCGCCATGCTTCAAATAGAAAGAATCTGCACAGTGATGAAAGTCGATCTGCCCGATAAGTAGCGAGAGCTTCTGGGCCAATGGGTGATGATCGACGCCGTTCTCCCAGCGGGCACCTAAATCAATCGGAAGCTTTTTCACATCTTCGCTGGTCATTTCTCATCCTCCACGCCCGGCTGGGCGATGTACTGGCGGGCAAACTCAGCGCCCTGTTTAAACGCTTCTTTGTAGCGGCACCAGTGGGCGCCCATTTCTGAATCAAGGACCGGGTTCCCAAAGCGGGCGATGGCCTCCGCCTCAATCGTAGTGTCGGATAGCGTCGATGGCTTGGGCTCAGAGAGAGCGGCGGCGATGTCTCGCTGTAGCGTCGTTGTTTCTCCCAGATGTTGCAGCACGTTCCACGCCGGTATAGCGCCCGCCATAATCTCTTTTGCCCTGTCCATGGCTTGCTTGCTGGGGGTCATAGTGGCTCCCCAAGCGTTTGGCGCATATCAATCGCCTCCTCGTATCCATCCCAATTATCCACCCCTGCCCCATGTAGGCAGTCTAGGAACCAAGAATCTTTCATTAGCTGTTCCCACTCGGCTCGGGCCTTGTGTAACTGTGGCAGTGCTTTAACAATTTCTTCCAGTGTCAGATCCCTAGCTGCAATCATTTTTCTCCATCCTCCGCCCGGTAGGTGGCAAGAGCCTCCTCGGCACACCTCCTCAACTCAAGCGGGCTAGTATAGCCCCCATCCCATTCGCGGATCTCCTCCAGCGCCTCCACTAGCTTCTCGGAGCGGGCTAGTTCTGCGGATAGCTCTTCAACGAGCCAATGGTAACGCCTGACTAGCTCTTCAGTATGGTTCATCAATTCATTGAGCTTTGTGTCTATAGTCATTTGGTTTCCTTCACGCTGGCGCGGAGCTGTATTAAATGTTCTTCCAGTCGTGCGCTTATTGGGGTGAATGGGTTTATAGGAGAGCCACTCTTGAAGGCACCGACGCAAAGGTCAAGATCAGAAATAAGCTCCCTAATATTCTCCCTACCTTCGGTCCGCGCCGCTGCAAAAGCCTTGGCGAAACGCTCGATAGCCGGAGTGTCCTGTGGCTCGCGAACACCGTAGCCCGTGAACCACCTTATTAGGTCCCGCGCCCTTTCTGTGTCGGACGGGCTGACATCAACTCGGGCTAACCACGCCTTCCTCGGTCCCTCCGCCCGCGCCTCTGCAAGAGCCTTGGCGATGGCATGAAGTAGCTCGAAATGTCCTTGGTCCGAGATCACGCCGATGCCTCCAAGAGATGAGTGTTGCTTAATAGTACCCTTAAGCAGCTCCCGCGCCTTCTCCTCGTCGGTCATAGTCCCAGCTCCCTGCAAACGGCGTAGATCTGGTAATCAGTCGCCACGGGGCTCACCTTGAGAATGGCAGCATGAAGCTGCTCCGTTGTGATCATCACGGTCGCAGGCTCCAGTTCCCAGTCGTCGGCGAGAACGTCGGAATCTGCCCAACGATAATATTCTTTCATTGATCCACACGGAAGCTGGAAACCTGCGCCATGAAGGCCACGTTTAAACCTACGCCCGCTCTTCAGTGCTTCGATTAGTGTCATTTCTTCTTCGCCCGCTTCGCGCCAAGCGCCTCAAACATATCGTGCCACTCGTCGCGCTCAAGCCTAGCCTCGTAGATCACATCCGAAATCACCCCGACGATCTCCCGCATCTGAGCGATATTCACCTGAGCCTTCTTGCCCTCGCGCTTACATAGTTCCCGGATCAGTTTTTCGATGGTCCATTTTTTCATAGTTTCTCCCAATTTTCTTCGATCACGTCCGCGATGCGGTTAAAGTCTGCGCCGCCGTCGTTGAGGGTGGCCAAAGTGTCGTGCTTCATGCCGCGCCCATAATCCGGGTCAACAAAGACCCGGCTAGGGAGAGTGCCCATGTCGCTACCCATCCCAGCCCACTTCCCTACGTCTCGGCAAATGCCGCCACTTGTTTTTATAGACAGAACCGCCTCAAGCGGCAGATCGAAGTTCTTGGCGCAAAGATCGGTGAGCACGCCGAGGCAGCAGAAACCACATTGGTTGGTTCCGGCAACGTCACTGCTAAGGCTCCCAGTTATCTGCTCGTACTCACCGGAGCGCAGAGCCGCGACCCATTTTTTCATGATTGATTGCTTCATAGTCCCAGTTCCTTAGCCACTGCGACGATATGATGATCGGCAGAGCCGGGTGACACCTTAAGAACGGCCAACCGTAGCTGCGTTATTGTCACGCTCACGCTTGGTTCCTCTATTTCATAATCTGTGGCGATAGCCTCAAACACTGTGAACATGTCGCTAGTGTTAATCTTAGGCCGCCAGGAAGCCTGCCCCCTTCGCCGATAGGGCTTCATTGTGTCTAGTGCTTCACTGAGTGTCATGCCTCTGCCCCCCCGATAACAAGTAGCTGCGCGTTCGCAGCTACATAAAGCATAGCGTCGCCCATAAGCTTAAAATGGCTTTTACAGCCATCAAAAGCCACCATGAGAGGTATGTCGTTGTCGTCGGCTAATTTCATCTTTGCCGCAAAATCATCCGCAAACCGTCGCAAATGCTCCTCGTATGTTGGGAGCAGTTTAATAAAGTGTTTGGTCAATTCTTCGTCTGTCATTTCATTCCACCCATAATTGAATACCGCCCCGCCTGTCAACCAAGGCTTACATAATAGCCTGTGGCTGTGACGCTCCTGCCAAGCCGAGTTATTTTGACCTCTTTTGGAGTCACGTTTTCAAAAGCGCGGCTGCTAACGTAGGCCAAAAAAGCATGAGACGCGGCGTCCTCATCCGGCTCAGCCGTAGACGTGTAGGATGAAGGCTTAAGCGTCCTATAAAGAGCCTCCAGAATACGCGCCCTAACCGTGGTGTCGGCGACATCAAGTAGCACAATTGAAATTTGCCGCATTAAATCGGAAGTGCCCAAGGGGCTGCTCCAAAGCATGCCCTTAATGTTCTCCAGCCTAGAACTCATCCGACTGCTCCTCGTCCTCGTCTCCTACGGTGTCCTCTATAGGCGCAACGAACACGGTAGGAGCCTTAGTGTGAGTCATGAATTGCGGGCTCTGCGTAGGTCCATACTCAAGGCAGAAACTTGTTTGCAGTACAGCGTTGTGTCGCAGAAGCATACACACAGTCTTAGACACAAGCCCTGCAATGACCAAGGTCGTGTAAGCGATAGCCTTATTGGTACATGGCTCACTGGCCGCCTGCTCATCGGTGTAGAGGTCGTTTAAATACCGTTTAACCGTCTCATGATTGTAGGGCTTGATAATGCCAGTCTCGATTGCCATTCGAGCATCGACAATCCAGCGGGCTGTCAGCCGACCGCCTAAAAGGTCTTCGGCTATTTGCTTACGAACGGCCATGTTATCAACCGCGACAATGAGAATATCGCAGGGGAGAAGCTCGGCGTATCGCTCCTGCCTCTCAACAATCGCTGTGTCGGTCAATAACTTGACCACGTCGTAGAGCGCCGTGACCTTGGGCTTGCCCACTTGGCTCATAGAGAAGACTTGGCTTGGGATGTTAACCTCATCGACCGTGTCAAAGTCTACGACTTCGATGCGTTTAAACCCAAGCTTGGCAAGCGAAAGCGTTGACCAGGAGCCGATGCCACCCGCGCCGATAACTCTAATTTGAGCGTCTAATGTGGCGCTCGGTAGTGTGTCATGTTGTCTCGTGAGATTCATATTAGTTCCTAACTCCATTTCCCCAAAGCCATTGCAGGGCTTCAAGCTCTGCATCTTCCTGCATCGAAAGGTGTCCATGCACTTGCTGCTTATTTTCCAGCTTATGCAGCGCGATAACAGAAGCGTCGGCGCTCATTGCGCCAACCTTCTTCTCAGCTTCCGCATAAAGCTTATCTTTGTAGGTCGTGATTTTTTCTTTTTTTAGAAGGTCGGCGTCTTTGGTCCCAGATTCTATTCCAGGGAGAAGATCTTGACTGTTCCAATCGTCGTAGCCGTGATAGTGACGGCTGCTTTGAAACACGCTTGGAGACTTTCCCATAGCACCGCCAAAGCTCACCCGCTTGCACCGCTCGGCCATGCTGGCTCTCCAGGTAGCGGCTTGCGTGTCGTCAACGGTGTCTTCGATCTCTGTGGCCATATCATCAAGCTGCATTTGGCCAAACGTCGTGGGAAATGAAGCACATGACTTCATTTCGGCTTTTTTGTTGAACACTGTGGCCATAAACCACCCATGCTCTGATAGCTCGCGCATAGCAATTTGATCGGTGCCAGACCAAAAAACGCCCATATTGACGTGGCTGTGCCACCAAAATCGCAGCGTGTCGGGCTCATTGCGTAGCTCATGCATAGCCTTGGCGATACTCGCCGGAGACAGATTGGTTTCCGTCGGTCCATTCTCCTGTTCACACAGAACAATGCGGCCTACTTTAAACGTCTTCGTTGCTTGGTCGTAGGCACACGTGCCTAGGCCGCTAATTTCCACGTCCGATTCCCGGACATAAAACATGATCTCTTTATAAACTGAGCGAGGAATTACGAGCTTGTGTGACATGATGTGTAAGTCTCCATTCCGATTGAACATGACCTTCGGTCGTTAGTGGATTGTTGCGCCTCTCCAGCGCAAGCTTTTGTTTAAACGCATTGATCTCATCCCAAGGTGAGACATGTGGCGCTGTGTCTAGGTCGTAATGGCTTAGGACTTGTCGCGTGATAGCTAACATGCCTCCAAGTGCGCCTTGGTCAAACATCTCCTCATACCGCATAGCCTCCCCGCCGACGCATAGACGGCGCGCATTGTTTGAGCCACGCGACAGGAACGGGTGAAATGTTTGCCATAGATACGCGCCTGTGCGCTCGCTGTAGCCATTTCGTTTCTCAGCGTCACTAGCTGCGTCTGGCGCAGCCCATTGCTGGCGCACCTTAATGTCTCTGTTGCCTGTTTTGAGGTTCACAATGAAGCGCCCTAGGTTCCACTTGTAAAACTCCTGTGTGCGCTGCACAGGGATTGTTATCGTGATCTCCTGTGTGAGTAGGTCGAAACTGCCATCATTATTCTCGTCACACTGTGTCCAAAAAGGGTGCTGCATCTCATCCGCTAGCGCTTTGAGGTTAGTGACGGCAATGGTCGAATCGCCTTCGATTTTGGAAACGGCCAGGTAAGCCTGATAGCGGTTCTGGTATTCAGAAAGCCGCGCTCGCATAGCGTCCTGCGCTTGCTTTAGCTGAGTCACAGAACGTGTGTAGTCGTCTCTAAGGCTACGCTTGAGGTTGTCAGAGTACGCTTTGATAGTCGTCTCTGAGGAAGCTTGAAGCCGTTTAAACGTCTCAAGCGTGTCGGCTGATCTAGTGGTTGCTTGCTCCTCGCCACTAAGCAGCCCGGCAAAGAACCTTTGGTTAACAGCTCCTCGGCGCACCAAGAGCTGCGTCGGGCTTGCCAGGTAAGGTGCAATGTCGAGTGTAGCGGGGTCAGTGTCGGCGTTAGCGCATAGATTGCGCAGGTAGCCGAGCGTAGCTGTGGCGTCGTCGCCAAACGTGGCGCGGCCAAGCCTGTAGTCGTCTCGCGTAAGGTCGGCGAGGTAGGTCGTCGTGGTCATGGTGTGCCTATCTCCTCATGTGAGGGGTTTGGTCATGATTTATGAAAACAGCCGCGCCTAGCTCATGACCAAACAAGCTAAGCGCGGCTTAAAGGACAATTAACCGCCTTTAACTTGACGCGCAAACGTGACTACGTCGCCGTCCTCCAGCACGTCGCTGGCGCTGGCAGTGTCGCCATTAATCGACGCTTGGTAGCCGTCGCCGAGCAACGGCATAAGCTTTGCTTGCACTTCGGCAACAGTCGTCACGTCATCGAAAACTTTTTTGTCGCCACCAAGGGTTTGAGCAATGATATTTTTAGCCATAATCGTATCTTCCTTTTTTTGCTCCCCAAACGTATACCGCAGGGGAGAATCTTACAAACATATGTCTAGCGGCTCAAGCACCGCTTGTCAATCTATTTCTACAGACAATCCGCGATTGACGCACAATTCTTTAGCCGCTGCGTTTAAACGCGGGTCGATAACCTCGGCGCTAAACTCCTGCGTAGCAGCATCCCACGCGCACAACGTCATGTGCTGCACGTCCACGTTTGACGCCTGTGTCTCGTACACGTCACGCGTTAGCTCTGTTCCCCAGTAGTCATAACTCTCCGTGTGTCGCGTCTCCGCAAACTGCACCATAAGCTCAGCGCACAGCCAGTGTGCTGTACCTGCTAGGTCGATTTCTTCGTCTAGGTAAACCGTCACTGCGTCCATGTCGTCACAGCCCACGCGCAGCCGCGTCGATACGGTTTAAACGCTCGTGTCTGCTTACGCAGTCGCCTAGGAACGCAGCCTCAGGCAGCGCAATCAAACGCCTAGCATCAAACTGCAGCGCGTAAATCAGCATCGACCTCTCGAAGCTGCACTCACCAAGTCGGCGCGTAGCGCGTACAAGCCGCACATATTCATTCATGCATGACTCGTCACTATCACACTCGCTTGTGTGGATGACTTCGATGCCAGGCAGCGTCGGCATAGGTCGCAGCTCTCGCAGCTCGCTCAGCTCCTCACGCGTGCGCTCCCTAGCCTCCAAAACGTCACGCTCGTCAAGCGTGCCGCTAGCGTCGCGTGTCGTCACCGCGCAAGCGGCAAGCCCTACCAGGCATCCGGTTAGTTTAAACAGCCTCATCGTTATTCTCCATTTCCTCGCGTGTCGGGTCTAGGCCCTGGCACAGAATCGACAACATGCCGTCATCAAATCCATCTAGCATCAGTTTCAAATAGGCCGCCTGCCTGGCTTGTGGCGTAGGCTGTGAAGCCTCAAAATCCGCTACAAGCTCAGCAAGCATCATGTCACGCGTCATCAAAGCGCACCGCCTGCCTAACGCTCTCAGAGGTCGATAGCGCGTCTGTTGACTCAGCATCGGCGTAACAGCGTCCAATGACGTAAGCGTTGCCATATAGCCTCAGCGCGTGCCTGCCTGGTACGTCCAAGGTGAAGCTGCGCAGCCCATCAATGAGAAGCGCCTCCTCGTTAGCCCATACCTCATCGCCATTCGGAAGCTCGGTGACTAACTCGATCAAGCCACCTACGAGCTTCTGCATATCGCCAAGACAGGCCACAGGAGCCACGCCTACCGATCCCGCTTCGACATTAATGTGTACTACCCGCCTATACCGCATTGCGCTGCTCCCTCTCCTCAATCGCCTTCAAGGCGTCGAGATACCAGGCCGTGTCAAGATCCGAGTCAGGCTCAGGCTCAGGCTCAGGCACAGCATCAAGGCGTTTAAACAAGGCGGCATAGCGTCGCAGCGCTGCCAGTCTTTCCAAGTCGTTCATGTGACTCCCATCGCGCAATCGGTCAAATATCTAAGATTCCACTCACGCTCTAAATCAGACGCTGAAAGCCTGTACCGTTTCGCAGCGTCTAGCAACATGATGACTTCGCAGATGTCCATCCCATCGAGTGCGTTGACGCAGGCGACGATGCGGGATGCAGCGGCAAATGAGTCGGCACGAACCCCCTCAGCCACGTGTCCCCACGTTTCGGCAACGATCATGCCGTCAGCAATAATGGCCGTGTCCCTATCAGGACCCGCTGGCCCTTTTACGGTCCAAGGGGGCGGTGTGTGCTTGCTCATTTGTTCACCTTGATTGCAGCGCCTTCGCCGTAGCTCTCATAAGAATAATTTGCGTCTCGAAACAGTCGGCGCGGGGAGTCCGGGTAATGTTCAAGACAGCGGTCGTTAATTTGAATGGCGAATCCGCCCGCGTGCGCGACGACGACCGGAGCGGCTATTTCCGGCACGAAATCATTGACGTATTGTTGCGCGATAGCCTTAGTTTTAAATATCCTGGCCTTGGTTTCTCTGAGCATAGTTAGTTCCCTTCCTTCGCCCGGTGTGTGCTTTCTCATTTGCCCTCCGATGCGGCGAATATCCGCTTGGCGTGGCGAACGATTTCGGGGGGGTTTTCGGTGTACTCAATGGCCGCCGCGAATTCAGCGAATTGTGCGTCGGTCGCGTCCAGGTTTAATGATGCGAGTAGTGCCGCCTCGGCCTCGCCTGCGCGTGAGTAGGCTTCGTCCCTCGCGGCGAGATAATCCGCCGCCGTGGTATGTTTTCTAGGCCCGATGGGGTCCACAACCTCGGGGATAAAGGCGATTAGTGATGCGCGCCATGCGGCGTGGGCTATTTTGTCGATTAGTTTGTCGTTGGTCATTTGATCCCCTCAATAATTTTCGAGCTAACGCCGAGCGACTCAAGAGACATTGCAAGGTCCAGCGTGCTCATGTTTGAGCCGTCCGACTGCATGCCCTCGTCGCGGTCGCATCGCAGCATCAGCTTGTAGGCCTCTCTTATGAAGTCTTGAAGCGCGGCGGGGTTATCGATTCCCTCGCAGGCGTTGACGCATTCGACAATGCGGGATGCGTTTGCTTGCTCTTGGTTGAAAGAGATGTGCCTTGTTTCGAGTGTGGCGATAGTCGGGATGCCCCTCGCTCCAATGTGTGTTTTTCCGTTCAATTTTGTCAGGCAAACCGACCAAGGCGCGGCAGTGTGGAGCCTCATGCGTCCTCGCCTTCAGTCCCAGGAACATCAACGGCCATAGGCGTCATATGCACAGGGCAAAGAGGCGCACCAAGGTCAAGCCACTTCATAGTGACGCGCACTGTGTAGCCGCAGCTATCGCAGCAAGCCTTGAGGAGCCTAGTGCCTTGCTTGGGCGTCGCTCTCGCTCCCTCGCGCAAGGCGCCATGTGGATACTCACCAAGAGCTGTACGCAGTAGCGTAAGCCTAGCAGTTAACGCTGCACCCGCAGTCGTTGCCGTCATCTTCCCTTCCAAGCCCATAGCCAAAGCGCATCGTTTAAACAGCTTACCGTGCCCATCTCCCGGCGTCGCAGCGTGAACTAGTTCGTGAACTAGGATGTCCAAGGCGCGCACAGGGTCTTCGATTACAGGGCTAATGAAAATCTGAGGGATATCGTTAGTCGATAGCGCAGGCGGCCAGTATTGGCCAATAGCCTTGGCCGAACGCTTGCCTCCTGGCCAGCCTACGCTGACTTTGATGAGGACTGGCAAGGGTGTACGATTGTCCTCGAAATCAGGGCGCAGCAGCGCGATAGCGCGCTCAAGCCAAGCCTCACGGTTAAGTGTCGTCGTGTCGCCGCCCTCGCTAGCCGTGACGCTAGCTTGGGCTTGTTGTTCGGCCAGTGTGACTAGCTGCATTTGCGCACCGCTGCCGTCGCGGCGAAGTCTTCGAAGATCAGGGCATCCATGCGACGCGCTACGGCTTGTAGGTCAAGCAAGGCTCTCACCTTGTTGCAGTCAACGAAGTCCATGCTGTGCGTTAGGCACAGTACGCCTTTGAGCATCATGAACTCGTCCTCGTGGTTAGCGTATCGCTGTAATAGTGCTGCTGTGCGTTTCTCTTTTTTGGTCATGCGCTCTTGTCGCACAGGGTCTAAGGGGTGTCAAGGGTTATTTGACATTTATTTCTGCCACGTGAAATAGGGTGTTTTCCGGCTAGAAATAGTGGGCTTTTAGAGATGCTACTTTGGGTTACCCTATTACATTATATTGTATATATAGTAATATATAATAAGAATAGATACTTAGAGGGAACCACAGGCCCTATTGCAAGAGTTTCTGCACTGCGTCACGTATTACAGGGTAATATGTAATACGTGTTATTGTAATAAATAACACGTATTTCAATTTATATGTGAGAAACGCTTGACACGTTACAAGGGCTGTGGTTGAAACACTCCTAGATGGAAAACAATCAAGCAAACTTCATGGAACTCCTCGCGGCTCTACAAGCGCACTTCCCCAGCCAAGACATCATGACGATCACAGGATTCATGACGTGGCCTGCCAATCTTGCGCATTACCAAGCTCGCTTGGCCAAGGGGAGCTAGATGCGAAAAGCTTACGAACATTTCACCGAACACCACGACGAGAAGCGGGAAGACGACGCCATGCGGCTAGAGCGGGTCAACAAGCATTTGCTTGCGGCCCCCCTGGTCAAGTCGGACGAGATTGCTGAATTCAACCTAGCAGCGTTTAAACGGTTCTTAGACTATGCGCTGATAGTCAACCTGCTCAATCTCACGGGATGGCACGTCGCCTTCACTGCGTCGCTCCTAGACACGTCAGAGGCTAGCCTACGCACCCGGATGTCACGCCTAGGCTTGCGCAAGGGCATGGATGAATTGCCCGAAGCTTGCCCGGAAGCAAGCGACATGATTGACCGCTACCAGGCCCGCAAGGATCGGTCGATTTTGACAAGATTCTAAGCCCCCCAATGGCTCCCCCTCTAATGATGCCTATGCGCCAAGGCCCAAGGCACAGCCCCTAAGCAGCCTAGATGCCAGGCTCAGGCGCTCTAAGTAGCTGAAACCATTAGGGAATGTCCGGGGTGACCGGGGGGTGGGGTAGGCTGGCTGGCGGTCGCGGCGGCGGCGGCCGTCCCCTCCCCGATCAGAAAACCCAGGGGGGCAAAAGGCAAGCAGCAGAAAAGCAACCCTTGACAGCAAGCAGAAAAAAGCAGTAAGTTACGCGGCGTGGAAAAAAACAAAATAGAAGACAGAATTAAAATAAACTACAAGTACGACCCAGAGACAGGGGTAGTCACTAGTTTGGCGACTGGCGAATCTATAGGGTCGAAAGACGCGCATGGGTATCTAAGGGTTAAGATGAGATTCCTTGGGGTAGAAAGGCAAGCTTCTTTGCATCGTTTGGCCTTTGTCTTAATGAACGGTCGCTTTCCAGTGGGGATGATGGACCACATTAATGGGGACAGGGCCGATAATAGGTGGGTGAACCTTAGGGAGGCCACTCCTTCTGAGAACTCTCAAAACACTCAAAAGCATAGAGACGGCCACCCCATTGGGGTTCATGTAATGGCCACTTTAAAAAAGTACGCTGCCGTGGCTCCTAAGCAGTATTTAAAATACAAGGGAACGTCCCATTCCTTGGGGATCTTTGACACCGCCGAAGAGGCTGGGGCTGCTGTGTTTAGCTTCTGCTCTGACCCTAAGAAGTTTAGAGAAGAGCGGAGAGTTGCGATAGAGTTTTTAAAGCAACAAAACCGTGTAGAGGCGGAGGGAAGAGAGGCTCGTGAGATAGAGGCGCGTGTCTCTTTAATGGAAGCGAAAGAACTTAAGAGGTTGCTCCCCAAGGCGATCAAGCCGGAAAAGGCGATCAAGCCTAAGTTTGTTCCGTCTGGGATAAGCAGCAGTGGCGTTTATGGGTTTACAGCCGTTGTGCCGAAAAGCTTGTCTGGTATTGGCAAGCCCAAGTACCTCGGCCTGTATAAAACACGCGAAGAAGCGGCGCTAAGAATAGCGGACTACCTTAAAGTCGATAGGATAAACTCATGACCACCATGACCCCCCTCTCCAAGACTGATCCCAAGAGCCTCTACAACTTGTGTCCGATGGACCTTCGCAGGCTGATGGACAGTCATGTGACGCAGGAGGACTTTGGTAAGTCTGAAGACGATTACGTGGCGGAGTACGGCAAGTACCCTGATCCCCTTTTGGGACGCATCCGCAACGAGTTTTGGAGGGAGTACGATCTAGCGCAGGGTGGCATGAGGCCTATTAACATGGGCAACATTGCTTCGAGGGTTGGGATGCCAGCCTCTAGGGTGTTGTCGATGCTTGATCGCAAGCACGCCATGGCTTGGCTGATGATCCCCCCTGGCACTTATGAGAGCTTTTTGGATGAGGCGCTGTTGTTTGGCCTCCAGCGTGTTAGGCGCGACATCTTGGGGGCGAACCTGATGACGATCAAGTATGATAGCGATGGCAAGAGTTATGAGACGTTGGACCATAAGGCGGCGGAGCTGTTGCTGAAGGCGGTTGCGTTCCTTGATATGCGTAAGAATGGGGGCATCGTGAGCAAGAACTTGCATGTGATTCAGAGTGCGAAGGATTTGCACTCGATTGCTACGCCTAAGAGCATTGAGGATATTGATAGGCGTATCAAGGAGTTGGAGGAGAAGGGTGTGATTGACCATGCGATTGGGGTGATTGATGCGCACACGCATCGCGCCAGCACTCCTCCTGAGGTGTATGTGCCGGGGCTTGGTGCGACGAGCTTGCTGGTTCCGGTATTGGGGGATTAAATGGACAACAATTCTGAACTTGTAAGCCTTAAACTTGAGAAGCTAGCGCACCTGGAGCAGCGGGAGAGGCTCCGAGTTGGACTGCCGCACAAGCACAGGGACAAGGAGTACGCTTGGTCGCGTAAGCTCATTGACTCGAACGCGCACAGGTTGATATGCACGGCTGCTAACCAAACGGGGAAGTCGACATCGGGAGCGAAGCGGGTTATTGACTTTATCACCGACACGGACAGGTGGGCCGAGAGGTGGCCTGGTCTGCACTCACGGGGTGGCAAGCCCACCCGGGGGTGGGTTTGTCTACCCGGATAGCAAGACCTCAACTGCGGAGTTCGAGGACAAGTGGATGCCCTTGCTCCCACAGGGGGAGTTTAAGAGCAGCCCCCAGCACGGTTGGGCCGAGCAATATTCTAACGGGCGGATCGCCGCTGTTGTGTTCAACAACGGGTTCACGCTTGAGTTCCGCACGTATTCGCAGGATGCCTCGAACCTTCAGGCTGGGAGCTTGGCGTTGCTTCATTGCGATGAAGAGCTGCCGTTTCACCTCTATCCTGAGTTGGCTCTGCGGTGTGAGGCGCAGGATGGCTACATGAGTTTCGTGTTCACGGCGACGCTTGGGCAGCCGGAGTGGCGCGAGATCGTAGAGGACCGGACGCAGTGGCTTGAAGACGACGTAGAGATCATGCAGATCAGTATGTACGACTGTCAGTTCTTTGAGGACGGCAGCGCTGGCCTATGGCCAGAGTTCAAGATTGAGAGGATGAAGCGTCGTCTCTCTACTGAGGCTGAGATTCAGCGTCGGGTCTACGGCAGGTTCGTGGTCGACAGTGGCCTCAAGTACCCCACCTTCGTGCGCAGCCAGCACATCATCAAGGGGCACCCCGTGCCGAGGAGTTGGCTCTACTATGCGGGCGTTGATTACGGGGGCGGGGGAGATGAGACGAGCAAGACCTCTCACCCCTCGGCCATTGGGATCTTGGCGGTCTGTCCTAACTTCAGACGCGCTCGTATCGTTAAGACGTGGCGGGGTGATGGGGAGCTGACGACTGCCGATGATGTGATTCGCAAGTACATCCAGATGACGCATGGGCTGACGATGATCACCGCCTTCTTCGATTGGGCGGCGAAGGACCTAGGGACGATTGCTCAGCGCCTTGGTCTGCCGTTCGCACCGGCTGAGAAGAGTCATGAGGTTGGCGAGGCGACCGTCAATACGCTGTTTAAGAACAACGCGCTGAAGATATACGACAACTCGGGCGACACGGAGAAGCTGGCACGCGAGTTGGAGGGGCTGCTCAAGTCGACCAACAAGAAGTCGGCTAAGGATGACTTGATCGACGCCTCGTGCCGCTACGCCACCACCAAGATCCCGTGGGACATGGAGTACATCACTAAGGCGCTGCCGGAGGAGGCGGAGCCAGCCACGCCCACCCCGTCTGAGGATGAGAACAACCTCCGCAGGGGGCTGCCGGTTGACAAGAGCGACGATCTTGAGGCGCGGGACGACGTGGATAGTGAGCTATACTACTGGTCCAGTCAGTATTAGCAGGGGTAGCTCAGGGATTAGAGCGTCGGGAGTAAGTTGCCGAAGGTCATAGGTTTGAATCCTATCTTCTGCGCCATTTAAACGTCGCCACTACCGTTTCGGCGGGTTCTGTGACAATAATAGATGCTGATGGCAACGAAGCAAACGGCCGATCTGGTCGCACTTATTGAGGCGGCTGGCCGATCTGGTGTGACATCGTTTAAACTTGGTGACTTTGAGGTGAGCTTTGTGGCTCCTACCCCAATTGTCGCCCTATCGGCGCCGCTAGATGGCGATATGGACCAAGAAGTGGACGCTTTGGACGACGAGAACGTCAAAGAACAGCGTATGGCGGAGCTGATGATCTCAGATCCGCTGCGTTACGAGCAAATGTTGGCCAGTGAGGGCGTGGGGACGCACGAAATGGGGACAACCAGTGAAGCTTAAGCCTGTAGGTAAGTCCATGGGGGGACTCCTGGAGAAGGAGCGGCAGAAGCGTGCGGAGGCTCGCCTGTATAGGGAGATGCGCAAGCTCGACAAGCCCATCTCAGAGCGGATCAAGGACGACAAGGCTAAGCAGAAAGGTCAGAAGTGAGTAAGCCCACGATTACGACCTTGAATCAGTGGGCAATGGAGGCTGAGGGCGTAGATAAGGCGACTTTTGCCGATATGCGCTCTAGCTTGCTGTTGATTGCGGGCGAACACTACGCCCGTGCCAACGACCGCTTCTACGACCGCGTTCGCACCTCAAAGGATCTCTCGCAGGACGTGAAAATCCGGCTGACGAAGAACCATATTGGCCGCATTACCAAGACCTACGTCAATAACATCATGACCTACGCTCCTGGAGTGAAGGCTGCTCCCCATAATGAGGCGGAGAGCGGAGATCGTAAGTCGGCAGAGCTGTGCAACGCCGTTTGGCAGGATGCCAAGAAGAAGCTCGACTACGATGACCAGGTTTCGTCCTGGGCAGACGACTTCGTGGGTATCAGCGAGGTCTGGACGGAGTGCTACTTCGATCCTCAAGGCGGTGCCCTCGTTGGCTACGAGCAGGCGCTAGATCCTGAGACGGAGGCCCCCATCTTCGAGAAGATGATGCAGGAGCAGCCTACCTTCGACCCTGCGACCCTCTCTATGGTCATGCAGCAGGTTGAGGTGGATGACGAGACTAAGCCTGTTCCTGACAAGCTGAAGCCTGTCTTCGCTGGCGCCATTAAGTTTAAAGAGGTTCACGGCTTCAACGCCTTCCGTGCGCCTGAGTGCAAGAACCTGAAGCACTCACCCTGGTACGCCATCCGTGAGATGGTTCCCGTGCCCCAGCTCAAGCAGATGTTCTCTGGCGAGGATAAGGAGAAGATGATCACCGAGACGGCGGATCGTACTTTCCTCGTGTTTGACAACGTCCAAGGTGGGTATCGCAAGTCCGACAAGAACGAGTGCCTGATTCGTAAGTGGTACTTCCGTCCCAGCTACGAGTACCCCGAGGGTTACTACTTCATCACGACTGAGACGGGCATTTTGGACGAGGGCGTTCTGCCTGGTGGCCTTTTCCCGCTTGAGATGGAGGTCTTCGACCGCATCCAGACCAGCGCCCGTGGTCGTGGGATCGTGAAGCAGCTTCGCCCCTATCAGATTGAGATCAACCGCTGCGCCTCTAAGATCGCAGAGCATCAGATGACCCTTGGTGACGATAAGCTCATCATGTTCAACGGCAGCAAGCTGACATCTGGTGGACAGGTGCCTGGCGTGCGCGGTGTGAACGTGCAGGGCGCCCAGGCTCCCACGATCCTGGCTGGCCGCTCTGGCTCTCAGTACCTTGAGTACATGCAGTCGCAGATCACCGAGATGTACCAGGTCGCCATGATGCAGGAGGACTCGGCCGCTGCGCCCAACGGGCAGATCGAGCCCTACGCCCTGCTGTTCAAGTCGGCGTCTCAGAAGAAGATCTTCAAGCGCCACATCAAGCGGTTTGAGGGCTTCCTTCAGCGCACCTGCCGCCTCTATCTTAAGATGGCCAAGCTCTACCTGTCGGAAGACACGGTTGTGTTGGCCGTTGGCAGCAAGGAGCGCATCAACATCAGCGAGTTCAAGAACACACGCGATCTGGACGTTGAGATCAACATCGAGGCGCTGTCGGACGATGTTGAGACGCTGATGGGCAAGCAGCTCACCATGAACCACCTCATGCAGTACGCAGGTCAGCAGCTCTCACGCGAAGACATCGGCATGATTATCAAGAATATGCCGTATGCCGACGCCAAGGATGCGTTCTCTGATCTGACGATGAACTCGACTATCGCCAAGAACCTGATCCTGGCCTTGGATCGCGGAGAGATGCCTCAGGTCAACCCTGAGGAGCCGCAGACCTACATCGTGTCGCGTCTCTCGTTCCGTATGCTCGAGAGCGACTTCGCGAACCTGCATCCCCACATTCAGAAGAACTACTCGATGCAGAAGGGCGAGCGTTTGGAGCTTGCTGAGGAGCTTCGTCAGCGCACGCTGCGTGACAATGCGGGGCTTATCCCTGCGTCCGGCGCTCTCATCGACGCTGGAGCCTGGATTCCGTCTCCCTCTGACGAAGATCCGTCAAAGACCAAGCGTCTGCGGCTTCCGCAGGACTCGGTCTATTGGCTGTACCAGAAGCTCCAGGACCAAGGGTTTATGCAGGCTGAGTTGAATAAAATGACTCCCGAGACGCAGGGGCAGATGCCCGGCCCTCCGCAGCAGCAGCAGCCCCCGGTTGGTGAGCAGGGGTAGTTTAAATGGTCTGGCGACCCCTAGGCGCTCTTGCTTGGGGGGATTAGGCGCGACGGTGGGCCAGAGCCTCGCGCAGGAGAACTGATATGGACATTGAGAACGACGGCGACGAAGGCACGAGCCCATTCTTGGAGACTGCCACCCCGGAGCCCGAGAAGAAGGAGGAGCCCGATGCTCCTGCCGAGCCCACTGAGGCTCCCGAGCCCGAGGGCGATCCCGCGCCCTACACTCCCAGCTCGCTGAAGGTTAAGAGCTTTGGCAAGGAGTACGAGATCGACTCTGCTTTCCGTCCCTTCATCAAGGACGAGAAGACGGAGAAGCAGGTGCGTGAGCTTTACGAGAAAGCTTACGGCATGGAGGAGTACAAGCGCCGGGACTCTGAGAAGGATCAGATGATCCGCGAGCAGTACGAGCCGCTGGTGCAGTCGATCCAGAAGATTGGCCAGGCTTATCAGGCCAACGATATGGATGCGGTCTTTAGTCTGATGAAGATTCCAGAAGTCAAAATTTTGGAGTGGGTGGCGCAAAAAATTCAGATGTCAGAGCTTCCCCCGGAGCAAAAAGCTGTTTACAGTGAAAGACAGAAGGCAAAACTCGAAGCCGCAAGCCTCAGGGAAGCCAACGACCTGCTAGTGACCGAACGCAACTCATACGCCGCCTCACAAAGGAGCTTTGAGTTGAGCCAAGGGCTCGCAAAGCCAGAGGTTAAAGAGTTCGTAGACACCTGGGACTCCATGTATGGGGCCGGGGCGTTTGAACGGCAGGTGAAAGAGATCGGACTGTCAGAGTTCCAGCGTCTTAATGTAGACCTCTCCGCAGAAGAGGCCATCAAGAAGGCGATTGAGAAGGTACAGCCTGTGGTTTCTCGGCTCAAAGTTGCGGCTCCTTCGGCGCCCGCTAGTGCTGGTTTACCTAAGGTCATCCCTAATCTAACTGGGAAATCGGGCTCTCCGGCAAAACAAGCCGTTCGCACACTTGATGATATTAAGCGTCTCGCAGCCTCAATGGACTGACGAAACCACCCTGGGAGGGGATTAAAAAATGGCAACTTTACGTACTTTTCAGGACATGCTCAACGAGTACTTGACCTACGACCTGCTCAAAGAAGAAATGGTCAAAAAGAACTACCTGTTCAACAAGATCGAAAAAGACGACGGCTGGAAGGGCGGCGTCCTGCCTGTCCCGTTCAAAGCTGCTGGAGCTTCTTCGATGAAGTTTGGTGGCCTCACCGCCTCCAACAACATCGCCCAAGACAAGTTCGTGCGCGGTGAGATCACTGCGCCCAAGGAAGTCTGGGGCGCGATGATCTTTAACCAGCGCGATCTTATCGAACAAGACGGCAAGGTTAACGAGAAGTCCTTCCTGAAGCTCTTGCCTCAGGTTGTGGAAGACTTCACCGAGCGTATGCGTGACAACGTCTCGATCAACTTGCTGAACGGCGCTCACGTTGCCGTTCTGACCTCTAACGGCCTCGCCTCTGGTATCACCACGCTGGACCGCCCCGACCGCCTGGACATCGGCCAAGAGCTGGAGTTCGGCTCGGACACGCAGCCCACGATCTCTGGCTACGTTTCCGCGATCAACATGAACCCCGGCGTCCTCACGGCACTGATCGTGACGACTCGCGGTGGTGTGACTGCTTTGGACCTGTCTGCCTACCTCGTGGCTGACAAGGCCAAGGCGTACATCCCCGGCGCCAAGACCAACAGCTTCATCTCGCTGCGTGAGTCGCTCCTGTCGTTTGCAAACGGCGGCACTGCGGCCCTCTACGGCCAGACCAAGACGCTTTACCCCTACCTCCAGTCGATCAACGTCGACGGCGCTGCGGTCACTGCTGTCAACCTGTTGTCGGAACTCTTCGACGCCTACACGGATTGCCGCCGCTACGGCAAGGGCAACCCCAGCGAAGCCATCATGAGCTACAAGAACCTTGGTACGGTCATGAAGCTCATCGAGAACTCGAAGGGTGCCTACAAGACCACTCCGACGACCGAGAAGGCCGAGATTTACGGCTGGACCTCCATCGAAGTCGTGGGAGTCAAAGGCCGCCTTACGGTGGTTGGCGTCCAAGAAGTTGACGACGACGTCATCATGCTCATCGACTGGCGTGCCCTCAAGTTCCACTCGAACGGTATGTTCCGCAAGGTCAAAGATCCCGACACCGGATCGGAATACTACAAAATCCGTGGCGAAAGCGGCTACCAGTACATCCTGGATATGTATCTCTTCGGTGAGTTCGTGTTGAACCGTCCTTCGTACTGCGGCATCATGTACGGCATCAGCTACGCATAAGAAAAGGAAGAATAAAAATGGACGTTGTATCTAAAGCTCTCCAGAAACAGCTTAACGCAGGTGTTGGCACCATCCTCCCTCAGGAAGGCGTTCTCGGCGATCTGCTTGTGTCCCGCAAGGTTCTCATTCGCGGCAACTACAAGTTCTCGCGTGATGGCGGCGCCATCAGCACGATCAACTTGAAGGACGTGAATGGCGATACCATCACCCTGCCCGCAGGCTTGATCGTGAACAACGGCATCGTGGTCTGTAAGACTGCCGTCACCTCCGCTGGAGCCGTGGCCATGGACATCGGCGTCGCAGCCGGAGCCGAGTTCACCTCGGGCACCCTCAAGGGTGCCCTGGACTTGGCTAACGAGAAGGCCGCGATCATCCCGGTTGGCTCGGCAGCTACGGCAGTTGTTGTGACTGTCGCCGGTCTGCTGACGGTCAAGGTCGCCACCGCCACCATCACGGCTGGCGAGTTCGACGTGTTCCTTGAAGGCTACTACCGCGAATAGTTCTTGTTAGAATAGCAGCGGGGGTCTTAACGGACCCTCGTTGCTTATTTTGCTCTTTTAAAGGAGTATCAAGTCATGCCAAAATATTCACCCAAATCGGTACGCGTTACAGTCGGGACGGCCGCTGTTGCAGTCCAGGCTGCTGTCGCAGGCTCTTTGAAGCTTGGACTTATTATTCAAGCTGACGCCAGCAACGCCGGTAACATTTTCATTGGTGGCTCTGATGTCACCACCTCGAACGGAATCCAGCTCGCCGCTGGAGCCACTCTTTCTCTTAATGATTTCGGAACCGCTCACAGCATTGGTGAGTGGGATCTTACAAAGGTCTTTCTTGTCAGCAACCAGGCGGCACAAGCGGTACGCGTTTCATACGCTGAATCGGTGTAACCAATGGGGTTGTTTGTCCTTGGCGGCAAGACACCCGCAGAAGCACTGAACCTAACCACGGCCGCTCGCACGGCTATAGTCTTCCCAGATGGGGCGCTCGTTTACGACGTTGACCTAGACACGTTGTATGTCGGCGACGGGGCCACTCTGGGGGGCATTGCTGTTGGCGGTGGCACTGATGACCACACGTTACTCATAAACATCGGCACGAATACGCACGCGCAAATCGACACCGCACTGACGAGACTTGCGAACACAAGCGGCACGAACACCGGCGATCAAGATCTAGCAGGCCTCGTGCCATATACCGGCGCGACCGGCCCCGTTGACCTTGGCGCTAACATCTTGACCGCAGAATCTCTTCAAGTCGGCACTTCGTTTCCGATTAAGACGGGGCCGAATAATTCTGAAATCTGGCTGGGTAACGACGCAGGCCTCGGCGCAACCAACGCAAATGATTCAAATTTCTTCGGAAACAGCGCAGGCTTCGAGGCAACCGACGCCCAAAGTTCAAGCTTCTTCGGGACCAACGCAGGCTATAACGGAACCTACGCCCAAAGTTCAAACTTCTTCGGAAACAGCGCAGGCTATAACGGAACCTACGCCCAAAGTTCAAACTTCTTCGGGACCAACGCAGGCTTCGAGGCAACCAACGCAAATGATTCAAATTTCTTCGGAAACAGCGCAGGCTATAACGGAACCGACGCCCAAAGTTCAAACTTCTTTGGAGCTAACGCAGGCTATAACGGAGCCTACGCCCAAAGTTCAAACTTCTTCGGAAACAGCGCAGGCTATAACGGAACCGACGCAAATGATTCAAACTTCTTCGGGACCAACGCAGGGAGTGGAGCGAGCAGTGCAGCGAACTCAATATTTATTGGATCGCAATCAGGCGCTAGTGACACCGTAGACAATGTTACAAACGCGGGCGATTGGTCCATAGCTCTCGGCCCGTACTCGGGGACCGGCGGATTCTCGAACTCGATGGCCTTCGGGCGCGGCGTTATTAACACGGCGAGCGGTCAGTTCAATTTCGGTAACGTGCTTTACGGCACCGGCATTTATAACTCCGACACTCAGGACGGGGCGCCAATAGCGGGCGGCAAGGTAGGGATCGGCACCGGTGCACCCGCCGCCGAACTCGACGTTGTGGGAGAAATCACAACGGACGCCGGAACAAACAAGTGGAAACTCAAAGGCCTGGTCACTGCGACCGTGGCGCTCGACACAACACAGCACCTCGAAGTGGAAATCAACGGCGTTAATTACCTGCTAGCACTAGCGGTCTAAGGAGATTTCATGGCAGATATTCCAAACCCCAACCCGATCACAGTTCCCGCAGCGGCAGAGCGCGTTTACGATAAGCAGTTTTGCACGCAGCTAATGATCGACGCCTCCCCAGGCGGCGAGTGGAGAGCGCGGTTCACAGGCCTCCCCTACGATGGCACTGCGGTTCTGCGGCAGGATTTATTTTCGGTTGAGCTTAAGGATTTAAAAGCTCTCGCGCTGCTAGACCCCGAACTCGCGCAGGCCATGGGCACAGTGCTCGCCGTCATCGGCAAGTATCTCGTCAAGTGCAAGATCGCTAACAAGCGCCTCGTCACCGTGACGAACATCGCGGAAATCCTCTCGTGACCAAAGAACAAGCTCTTCAAATCATCGCGCAGCTCGCAGCCGCTTACCGTGGCACGCTCGCCGAGCATCAACAGATCCAAGAGGCCCTTAAGACTTTAAAGGAGACACCGTAATGGACATTAACTTACTGAGACAAGCAAACGCGTTCTTTGAGCTTATGAAGGACGCCGACAAGAAGAGGGCACTTCTGCAAGAGATCATTGCGGGCAAAGAGCAAATTGCCGCATCATTTACCGAGCTTGAGGCTATCGAAAAAGACACTGAAGAAAATCATAAAGCATCTGTGGCTCTTCTGGCCTCCGCTCAAGCGGATACTGCTGAGTTGCGGGAGAAGGCCAAGAAGCTGGAAGCCAAAGAATTGGCGATTAAAGCGTCCAGCAAAGAGCTTGCTGAGTCTTTGAAGTCGCTTAAAAAACAGCAGGCCGAATCCAGCGTTTTGTCTGAGGATCTTAAAGGGAAGGCAGCCGCTTTTAATGAAAAAGCTGCTAAAGCATCTGCGGAGATTGAGGCCATGAAGGCTCAAGCTGCCGAAGCTAAGCTTGTCTACGACGCTAAACTTGCAGCTCTCAAGAAGACCATGGGCGAGTGATGACGTGGGTCGGACGCACCCTTACTTGGCTCGGCTACGTCTGTATCGGGGCCATGTCTATTTGGACCACGTTTCAGGTTACGCAGGCCCAATTCAAGTGGGAGCTGTCGGCCATCGCCGTTAAAGACGAGGGCCAGGACAAGCGGCTAGACGCCATCAACTCAGATCAGAGGTTCCTGGAACGCCAGATCATGGATAAATTGACGATCATGCATGGCGACATTCGCAAAATCGAAGGTAAACTTGAACGCTAGGGGGAACGAATATGGACTTGCTAGATACGAAATTTGTGGACATTAAGATCGAAGGTATGAAGGTCAAGATCGAGGCCGACCTGATTGAACCCGCCCTTGCGCTGGTTTTTGGTCAACTGAAGGCACTCGCACAAAAGACTGACATCTCTTGGGACGACGAACTCGTTGTCAAGATGGAAGCTGCCGTTCGCGCCGCCCTGGCCGAAAAGGTCGCTTAACCATATGGCCGTCGACCTGGGCGATTTGGTAAAACAATTCGCCTGGGACGTAGCCGTTCGCGTGGTCCTTGCGCAGTTCTTTATAGCCGTGCCTTGGTTAGCATGGCAGCCGATGAGGGCGTTCATTACGCTTATCGTGACCTACTTCTCTGATCGTCTGTTCGATGAGGCCCATGAGTGGGTGGACATCAAGGCTATCAAGTTTGGCAACGCCAACGAAGAGCGCGAGTTTAACAAAGCCGCCGTGACGCTTAAAATCATCGCCCAAAACAAGGGCGCGGATTCCAAGGAGTACGCCAATGCCCACGAGAACGCCGTTAAGTCTTTTGTTGAGCTTGTTCGTTACGACTCTGCTGCTTAACGGCTGCAAGGGCGTCGAACTAACCAACGATGCAGCTTGCTCGGCCACCAGCTTCCTGTCTAACGGCATGGACTGCGCTGAGAGCCTCACGCGCAAGACGACTCACCTAACTCTTGAGCAGTCGATTGAGTTCCTTGAGCCTCAACCGGAGCGCATCGACAAAAAGACCGGGAAGAAGATCCCTGAGCGCGGTGGGGCCATCTGCCAAAGCGTTGAGGACTGGAACGGGCGCAGAACCGCCTTGGACATCGCCTGCCGCAAGGCTAAGAAACGCTGCACTCAAGAGATGCGGGGAGCCATCGAGGGGCTGCGGATTCAGGCCGCCCATTTGGAATCGCAGTTGGTAACGCCGTGACAGAAGCCCTAGTTTGCTTCTTCATATGGGCAGTGTTCGTGTGTATCTACGTCTCAGTCTGGGCGTGGTGGGGCTAGCTCGGGCATTGGTGGCACCAGGATCAGCTCCACTTCCTTATCCTCGTGCCAGGCCTTGCGTAGCTTCTGGATAAGCCACTGCTCTTTGGCGTCCAGTTCAAGCGTCACCCGCACGGACATATCCGACTGGGATGTGATGCCGCTGACTTTAATCAAATGACGAACTTCCCAGCGTAGTGCGTGACGCCGATAGAGCCATCGCGCAGCCACTCGATGAGTTCGCCGCCGCCGGTCTTGCTGATGTACTTGTCGTCGGTTGCAATGCAGCCGTAGCTGCGACCGCACACGCTCGTGTCGGTGTTGCCCTCGTTGTCGTAGACGTAGCTTGAGCCGTGCAGCACAACGCCGCGAGCGAGGATCTTGGAGTTAGTGGGGCTCAGGCCATTGAGGCGCACCGCAGTGCCAACCGTGTCGGACTGATACTTGGGGCCGGTCTTGATGTAGCCCAAGGATGACATCAGCGATCCGCTGACGTTGCTCACTTCGCGGCAGACGCCGTTGTTTGGCGTGCGGTTAGAGCCGCCAACGCCGTGCGCTGCCTTGTAGCTGTAGAGCTTTTTTTCTTTGATGCCGTAGACGAACAGGCGCGGCTTGCGGGAGTTGATCGAATAATCAAACTCGAAAATCCAGTTGCACTTGCTGGCCATCTCTTGGCGTTTAACGAATGCCAGCGCGACCTCGTTGGGGACTTTGATTTCAGACACAGGCGTCTCCTTGGTTGCGATCGGTTTACGAGCGAGGACCTGGGAGGCGAAGTCGGGCTTTCTGAAAGGACTCCAGTAGCGTGCGCCGCCAAGCCACTGACCGCCAGGCTTCTTAGCAACCACCTTGTCGGCGGTGAGCCAGCGGTTGAGGATGACGAACATACAAGCGATGTTGAAGAGCGGATCTTTAAGGTCTTCGGTGGTGGCTTTGGCCATGCTGACCTTCAGGCCGCCGGTTGCAAACTTTGAGTAGCTGCGCACCGGCCCATAGCTCATCTGAAACAGGCCGGTAGATAACTGCCCCTCAAGATGCCCGCCCTCGGCGTAGGTCGTCGCAGGTTTAAAGTTACTCTCGCGCTTGCAGAGCTGGCAGATAAGCCGCTTCCAACTATCGACCGAGCCATCGAGCCCGTACTTCGCGGCGTCGGGTAGCTTCAGCTTGTGAAAGCCGTAGCTAACGATGAGGGATTCCACGAGCGCGTCCCATTCCTTGTTTTCAAAATACTGACTCATTTATTCTCCTCTCCCGCGTCGTGCGGGTTGTTAGGTGGCTTCTTCTGTCGGATTGGGCCCTTGGTCAGACTGTTGACCGTTACCTTTTGGCCCTTGAGCAGCTGGGCCTTCGCCCTGGCCGAGAGCGTTGAATAGGTCCTCTTGTAGTCTGGGTCGCCGTGCTTGATGGCGAGCTGCTCCAGTGCCTTTTTTACTAATGACATTTCTTATCCTCATCCTGGCGCGCGATATGTACTGAGTAACATTCGCTGCCGTCCATCCGAAACAATCGCCAATCTCTTCTTGTGTTAATTCCCATTCGTAAAACAGCTTGGTTACTGCCCTTTCAATCGGTCGCAGGCCTTCCAGATATGGCTCAGGCAATCTTCGAGATTCAGTCTCACGATGCACAGGTTCGAATGTTCGATCATCGGGATAGACTTCCTCCAAAGAGACTGATTGAGCGAGTGCATCGCTAGAGCGCCGTGCCCCATAGCCACTCTCATATTTTCGTAGGTAGTCAATGACGAGGAACTGGAAGCCGGTTCGCAGATCTCTTCCAGAGAGCCAGCTCTCGACAGCAAAAGAAACTGCGTCCTCTCGCGTTTGCTCAGGAAGGCTAGGCCAGCGCTTTCGAATAAACGCTTCGATTTTTCCTCGGTAAAGCACCAGCGAATCTGCGCTAGGGACTTGATCGGGTCTTCCGTTCACGCCTTCCCCCGATTGATTTCGATTTCGTTGACACGGTGATTCATGGGATTCCTAACGCGCCGCTGCCAATTCGATTGCAAGGGTTGCCCAAACGCAGTGAGCGATGAGGGCGGGTCGGTAACAATGGCGTCAACCGACGCGTCGGACATCGTGCGCAGGACTTCAAGACAATCGCCGAGGTGAAACATCGCCCGAGCCTAGCGCAGGTGCGGGCGGATGTGAAGGCTGCCTAGCGTCAAGCTGCCTCGTGATCTCCGCCTGTAGCCACTTCAGCGCGTGGGTGTCGGGCCAGCCCTTTTCAACCACCTGCTTGATAGGCGATGCTGCCAATTCTTTGTTCGTCATGGCGCGGAGCCTACTCTCCGCTAGAAAGCCGTCAACTAGGCGGCTGGCTAAACACCCGCCTCTCTGGCAGTCTAAGAGGCATGAAAAACCTACTACTGGCTCTATCCCTTGTTTCTGGGGTGGCTTGCGCCCAGTCAAACATTGTAGCGATTAATCCCCCCAACAGCGGGGACGTGGATTACGTCAACAAGATCAAGAACTCGTTCACAGGCGTTGATAACCACGACCACTCCAATGGCCTGGGCCTGCCCGTCTCACGGGTCGGCCCCCTGGTCGTCGGCACCTCTGAGCTTGCCACCGGGGGAGTTACGAACGCAAAGCTCGGAGCCGGAGCCGTGACAACGGCCAAGATCGACACCAGCGCGGTGACGACGGCCACTATCGCAGACGACGCGGTGACGCAGGGCAAGCTTGGCACGGCTAATTATCAGATTTCGTCATCCAGCGGTACGTTCTCCACTGCCAGCGGCACAAATGTTGACGTTACCAACCTAACCGTGACAATCACCACCACAGGCCGCCCGGTTCGCCTCATGCTGGTAGCAGATGGCGCAGTTTCCTCATCCTTCGTTGCGATCAAGGCAACCAATGGGGATGTTTCGGCCCAAATAATTTTTCTACGTGACGCCGTGGCGATTTCTCAAACTACTTACTTAAGTGATGAGCTTTCCTTGACGTTAGATCCAAACAAATCCATTCCTGGATCGGCCTTTGGGCATTTCGACCCTGTTGCCGCAGGTACATATACATACAAGGTCCAGACCAACGTGGGGACGTTCGGGACTTCTCCGACCGTGAGTTTTTTTCGCCTGAAGCTAGTGGCTTACGAGCTTTAACCGATGGCAAGTATCGACGTTAGCGAGTTCTCTGGCGGCTTAGTTGATGAGTACATTGGTGCCGCGCCAAACAAATGGCAGCTTGCTGACAACCTCATTATCACCCAAGACATGAAGGCCCAGAATAGGCCGGGCAGTCGCATCGACTTCCCTGGCTCTACTCGCTCGCGAGTGGCCGCCTCTGGAGGCAGTCGTCGAGTTGGGCTCGTGGTTCCCACTTACGGCACCAACATTAAGCAGGTTGTAAGCACGCTCCAATACGACACGGGGGCTGCCCTTGCAGAGCTTCTTGGCCCAGCAGGAGCGTCGGCTTTTGTTCCAGTTACTAACGACACCGTATCGTTTTGCTACGGCAATTGGAACGGTCACTCCTATGTCACTCACGACGCCCTTAACCAGCGTCCAGTAACAATCTACAGCACAACTAACGACGCCACTGGGCTTCGCTTGCGCACGGCAGGGCTTCCTAAGCCCAGCGGCACTCCTGTTTTCAACGGTGAGGTCGGGTCTGGGTCTAGCTTCCTGTATGCTTTTGTCTACAAGTACACCTATGTCGTGGATGGTGTGACGTTTGTTGATCGTAGCGCCCCATTGTATGCCACTCGGGTTGCTGCAACTCCAGCCACGACAATCACCGTCACCCCCTTGGCGCTCACCAATGCGTCTGGACAGCACTACGACGTGGCAAGTGCCAGCCTTGTGATTGAGGCGTACCGCACAAACAACAACGGCACTGTGTTTTACTTTGCTGGAGAGATCGCCAACGGCGCCGCCACTATCACCATAGCTTGGGCCGCCACTAACGCCTCGCTTTACACTACTGGTGGGGTTGCTGAAAACGACCGCCCGCCCGTTGCCAAGTATGTCCACGCCACTACGGGGTTTGGGTACTACGGCCACATCGTCGACATCAACAGCGGCGAGACGCTGAAAAACGTCCTCGTTCAGTCAAAACAGTCTGACCCTGACTCTGTGCCCTCTCGTTTTAACGTGGAGCTTGCGGAAGAAATCGTCGGAGTGTCTTCTGTGCGCTCTATTCCAGTGGTTTTTACCAAGACCGCTATTTACCGCATTGACGGGTTCTATGATCTGCTTGGTCGTGGCGGGATGAACCCCATTAAGATCAGTGACTCCATTGGCGGCATTGGTCAGCTCTCTCTCGTGCAGACGCTAGAATGGCTGTACTTCGCCTCCTCAGACGGGTTCTACCGCACCAACGGGTATGACATTGAGAGGCTCTCAGACAACGAGATGAACTCTTTCACCGCTCAGTACGTGACGTTCCTGGGCACTGCCCTTAAGGAGAAGCGCGTTTACGGAGTAAATGACATTAAAGAATACCGCGTTCTTTGGGCCGTCGAAAAGGTTACGTTCGAGAACTCGGGCGACAACAACTCCATAATGTCTTTTGACACTCGCAACGGTGTTTTCACAAGCTGGTCGAGCGGGTTCAACAACATCAGCGAAAGGTACAAAGCCCAGTTTCGTGACAACTTCCGGCCTACAGCCCTAAGTATCTTAAACGGCGTTTTCCACCGCGCTGGCACCAGCGGGTACACCTTTAAGCACGAAACCACCACTCTCACGGACCCGCGCATTAACACGGCAGAGGCCGACACCACCCTCTGGGAAGTGAATCCCATCATCTACGACCTCACGATGGCCGCCGCTGATTTCGGTCTTCCTGGGGTACGTAAGTGGGTAGAGAGCATTATCGTCAAAGGTAAGTCAGTTGTGGACTTCAACGTCGCCAACCCCACTGCCTTCAACACCACCCTTCGCGTCAGCTCCGACAATGACTCTAAGCAAAGCTTTTCGGAGCTTGCCGAGATTTACAGCCGCAACCAGCTTGTTTGGGGAGATCCAGACATTCCATACGGCGACCCCCGCCTGTGGCAGTCCCGCTTTGGCATCTACGACGTTAAGCGTATGTTTAGCTCCCTGGGTGGGCTCCGCTGTGCCTATAAGCAGATGCGCTTTACCAACCTCTTTGCTAACATCGCTAACTCTGACGTTCGTGGCGTCGCCAGCATTTCAGGCAGCACCGTGACTATGCCTCAAATCACAATGAGCGTTAACACCACCAACGGCTCGGATGTTGTCACGATTGTCAGCACAAGCTCTCCGGTCGCAGTTGGGATGGGCATTATTGGAGCTGGCGGCCTTAGCATCCCGTCTGGCAGCATTATCACAGAGATCATTAGCCCAACCAGCATCCGCATCAGCAACAACGCCACGGCTAACTCTGCCCCTATCGCCGCAACAGCCGCTCGCCTATTCCCCCTTGAGGTTAATAACTACTGGATGACCTTTGCCTCCGATAATTACGTCTCGGAGTTCGTCATTGTCTCCCGTGGTGGGGCGGTTCCTGGCTCACAAGTCACGGTATCTGGATTTCCCAACCCTAACCCCACCAACAAGTGGGTCATGAAGGGCTTCTTTAAGGGCGATGGCATTTGCCTTCTTGGCTACACCATCAACTTCGTGCCCCTTACCGACACCCAATCCCCCTACCGTGGGAAAACTGGCGGTAACGTATGAGCCAGCAGCAGCTTCGGCAGCCCTCTCTTGAGGACATCAAAGACCCGGCGACACGCCGTACTCTGCAATGGGTTAAGGACTTTTTGGATCAATTTGAGCTTCTGAAGGGGAACTTTCAGTTTTTCACGCTGACCTTTGGCCGGAACGACACAAATCTAAAAATCCCCCACAACCTAGGATTCGTCCCCACTGACTTTATTATGACATCCACTATAGGGACGGGCACCTTTACCGTAAACTACAGGCAGATGGATGGGACGAGCTTCGACCTAACCATTGCGGGGACAAGTGCGGCCGACCCTTTGACGGTTCGGTTCTTTGCGGGGAGATATCAATCGTGACGACATGGGGACAGCTCAAGTCAGAAGTCGTTGAGGAGTTAAACCTCGCTGACGAGGCCTTCGTTACGCCCACAGAGATGCTCGGCTACTGCCGTGACGCTATCCGCTTTGCCGAGGCCGAAATCCACAAGCTCGCCATTGAGGACAGGTACTTTGAGTCCATGACGGGCCTCCCTTTGGCCAACCTGAAGCGCGACTACGCGCTGCCGAGTAACATCTACGGCAACAAGATCACCCGCATGGTGTACGTCAACCAAAACATCATTTACACCATCGAGCGCCTTACCAATCTTCGGCGCTACGAGGATGCAGCCTACGATTCGTTGAACTCCGTCTCTCAGTCATACCGCTACATGATCGTGAACAACGATAAAAACGTAGGCCCCCGCATCCGCCTTACCCCAACGCCCCGTGAGGCGGCTGCCGTTTACACGCTAAATTGTACCGGCGCCCAGGACCAGCCCACTCTCACCACGGCAGATGTCGACGCGGCACTGGTCGTGGCCGACATGGTTGTGTCTGCCGCCGCTGGCGTTCCGTCCAACACTTCAGTTGTGAGCGTCTCGGAGTCCTTAGCAACCTACACGATCACGCTTTCGGAGGCCCTTGAGGCCTCACTGCTTGGCCTTGATGTCGTCTTCTCGCAGCCCCTTGTGCAGCTCTGGTTTATCCGTCAGGCCTACGTGCCTGAGGCCGACGTTGACATCATCGACATTCCCGAGTTCCAGACCTTTATCAAGCAGTACGTTAAGGTGGAGTGCATCAAGAAAGAGAAGCTCAACACGATGCTCCCCGTTGAGCTTGGCAAGCTTGAGGTTGTGCAGAATCAGATGATTGCAACGCTCACCGAAATGGTCCCAGACCAGGACGATGAGATCGAAAAAGACTTAGATATTTACAGGTGGAGTTCTTAATATGGGATGGACAGACATTGTCGGTGGCGTTCTTACTGGCGGCGCCTACAACACAACCAAAGCAGCCGCAAAGGGGGCCGGTCTGAATGGCAGCAAACCTGCCCCTATGCCCGGCTCCAAATCGCTTGGCTGGAACCCATGGGAAGGCCCTAAGAAGCCCCTCGGCCCCTACGAGTCCACGGTTGGCGGCCAGGACTCCCTGTACCGCGACCCCTCAAGCGGCGACTCCCCTTGGCTTGGGATGCAGAAGCAGCAGATCACCGCCCGCACGGGACAAGATCAAGACCGTGCGCGCACCTCTGCGGCGTCTGCCGGAGCAAGCGCCTGGAACCAGCTCGCTCAGATGGGCGGCGTTCGCTCCGGCACTGGGCAGAATATCGCTGAAAACGCAGCCTACACCGGGATGCTTGCCGCTCAAGACGCGGGCTTCCAGGGCTCCGATCAGATGATGTCGGCTGGCCTGGCTGATGCTGAGAAAAACGCTAACAACCAGAGGTTTGATGTAACGAACCGCATCGCTGACGCCAAAGGCCGCAACGATTACAAGGCGAACAAGTACGGCACCGAAATGCAGGCTTGGTCGGCTGGTCAGCTTGCCAAGGGCATGAACTCCCAAACTGGGAAGGGCGCGTTCGGCAAGGGCGGGTTCCTTGGACTCGGTATTTAAGATGGGAGAAATATAATGCCTGTGCCTCTTATTCCTATGGCGCTTGGTGGGGCGGCCCTTGGCGGCCTCAAGGCCCTGCTTAACCACAAGGGTCAAGAAAGCGACAAGAAACAACGTGCCATGGAGATTCTCTATTCTCCGTGGTCCAACATGGCGCCTAGCACCCAAATTCGCCAGACAAACGCCCTTGGCGACATCGCTGGTGGCGCCCTCTCTGGCGCTTCGTTTGCTCAAAACCTTGAAGCGAGCCAGATCGCTAACTCCAACCTTCGGGCTGGCGGTATGCCGTCTTCTTCTCCTGCGGGCATAGACGCACAGGTTCAGACGCTTCCTGCTCGCACTTCGGCATGGGAAGGTGGCGTGCGCAATCGCTCCAGCCTCCTCGGCCCTCAAAAGCAACGCGCCTATAGTCTCTGGGGGAGCTGATGGAATTCAAAGACCTGCTGCATATTTTCAATGGTGGGCGCAAGCCAGCGCAGGCCCCCCCCTTTGGTGTCGGTGCGCCAGGCACTATCCCCTTGCGCGGTTACGACAGCATTACTGTCAATGAGACGACTGAGCCCCTGTCTCCCGAAGCGTTTAAATCATTGGTCGGCATGGGCGAAAGCGTCCCCGGAGTCAATGAACAGGCCATCAGCTCTGACAAGCTTCGCGACCTCATTAGCTCCACTCGGGCTCAAGGCGTCCAAACGGACCTGAGTCCCCTCGCTGGCTTCACTAAGGGCATCCTGGGCCGCGACATTGGCTACGAGGCCCCGGAATCCGCTGGCTCCGTCTTCGGGCGCCTTGGAGCCATGCAGGACATGGTCGGGGACTCTGAAGCTACCCGCGCCAACACGATTATCAACGCCATGAAGATGGGCATGAACCAAAAGAAGACAACCATTGGCGAGTCCATGCAGGAAGCTCAGAAGCAGCTCCCTCGTGAGGGCCGTGGGGGGGGCAGTGGGAAGAAGCTCGACATGAAGGGCTATGGCGACCGCATCGAGAAAGACGAGGCGCAGCTCTCCATTGATAACTTAGCGGCCATCCAAAAGGCGATCCCCACGATCTTTGATTCCAAGAACAAAACGCCTATCCCTGGCTTCGACCAGTCTCTTCAGTTGAACCCGTTTAAAGATAAGTTCAACCTGCCGGACACTTGGCAGCGCCCTCTCATGCACTCGTTGAGTAAGGACGGCGGGGAGGCGAACCGCAACAAGCAGGCCGTTGAAGGCCTTGTGGGCGTCCTGCGTAACAATCAGTTCGGCGCTACGCTCACTGCAAACGAGCAACTGGCCTGGGCTGAACAAATGGGGACGGCTGCTGGCCAGAGCCCGGACGCCCTTAGGCTTGTGATGAGCCGCTTCCGCGCCACGGTTAAAGGCAGGCTTCGCAACCGCGAAACAGCCCAGCCCGAAGAGGCAGCAGAGTACGAGCGCACCTTTGGCCCAGGCGCTCCTACGAGCAAGCACTCCGTCTTCTCTGTCGAAGGCGGAGTCCCGTCGACTCAACCTGGAGGCATCGACATGAACGCCGTTCGGGCTGAGAAAGCCCGCCGCCAGGGGCGCACCCCTCAGTCTGTTGGCGAGCAACCGGACGAGACACCTCTCGGAGCGACGCTTGAGAACGGCTACCGCGCTGAGCCCGCACCTGGAGGGTTCTCACGCGCCGAAGAGGGATTCAAGGAATACCCTAGCGGTTGGCGTCAAGAGCCCGAGCCTGAGATGTTCCTGCCTCGTCGTGAATCCGTCGATGAGTTTGTGGTCCCTCCTATGGATCAAAGCTTTGACGCCGACAAGGAAACGCAAACACTGGACGGGCCTAGTCGTGGACCTGCGTCCGTGATGGATGAAATCTTTACTTGGCCGATGGACCTTATCTCTCAGTTCGACATCCAGACGCCGGAGGGGATTATGGCCTACAAAAAAGCCGCCCTTGCCCATTCGTTTGACAACGCAGATCGGATCATGGGGCCAGGTTGGATGCAAGACCCAGAGTTGATGCAGGCATTCGCGATTGCGCAGCGCAATCGCTTTAACATGCCTGACAGACACTTGCTGGAGTCTAAGGATCGGCAAGCACAAGAGATCCAAGGCACGCCGTATGAGCGGCTCAAGCCGGGCCTGATGAAGCTGCTCCAGGAGCTTGGCTAATGGATCTCACAAAACTCTCAGACGCCGACTTAGATGCGCTTGAGTCTGGCGATTACTCGAAGCTGTCCGACGGCGCACTTGATGCGCTTGATGGCGGCAGCACGAAGCAAGCTCTCAACGAGCAACATCCCGACGTTGGTACGGCTCGTCGGGCGCTGATTAAAGGCTTCGGCGCTAACGGTCGCGGTATCGAGTATCTGCGTGAACAGCTCCCAAATCATGAGATCACCGAGAACGAAGACGGCGAGATGTGGATTCGTTCTCCCGAAGAAGTACGAGCAAACGCTCCCCGCAAGGTCTTGGACCCTTCTGGGGCGGCCGATTGGCCTAAGGATGTTCTTGAATTTGCTCCTGACCTGATCCCCACTCTGGCCGAAGGAGCCCTCGGCGTGATCGGCAAACTGCCTGTCGCGATGGGTCCGGCTATGGGGATTGGCGCAGCTATTGGCGGTGGATCTGAGGCTGCTCGTCAGCTCTTAGGCGCAGGCCTCGGGCTTGGACCCAAGAACTTCAGTCCGTCCGAGATCGGCATGTCTGCCGCCATTGGTGGTGCTGCCCCCATTATGTTTGGTGTCGGGGCCAACAAAAAGAGTTTAAACGCTGCTGCTGCCAAGTACGGCAAAGTGGCCGAAGACTTGGCCCGCTCTGGACGTGGCGCCATCGGGCGTACCTACGACCAAGTCACGGAAAACGCCTTCCCTTGGCTCGCTGGAAAAGTTTCTGGCATCCCCAAGGTGACGCTTCAGAACCTCCGTAAATACATGGGCGAAGTGAAGGAATTAGACGCCGGAGGCTTCAAAGGCGAAACTGAGTTTCTTGACAAGGTAATCGGAGGCACAAAAAACACCATCAAGCAGAAGTCGAAAGAAGCCTACGCTGGACCAGAGGTGCTTCTCCAATACCTTGACCGTGACGAGGCCGCCCGTGCTGGCCTGGAGTTCGGCGACTACCTGACTGACCTGCGCACCTACGCCAACGAGGACATCGTTACCAAGGAGCTGACGAAAGGCAAGGCCGCCCGCAAAGGGGCAAAGGCTCAGTACAAGGAGACGCTTCGGCTTCTCAGAACGGCCGACAAAGACGTTCCTCTTGGCGACCAAGCGGGGGCGCTTGCCCGCAAGCCGCTGGTGCAACCGCTTTACGACACGCTTGATGAGCTTAAAAACGAGGCCCTTGAAAGTGGCTCTGAAGAGGCCATTAAGGCTGCGATTAAGGCGCGTGAGTCCGTTAAGGCCCTGGTTGGGACCAGTGACCGCGTCTCCCTCAAGGGGGCTGCGTCGCTCAAAGACCCCCTCAAAGGCGAGTTCAATCTTTTTAAAAATAAGTCCACCGCGACCTCAACCGCCTTTGAAAAGCGTTTAAAGGCCTCCGCAGCGAAGACGATCCAAAATATCGACGCTGCGCTTGAGGGGCAAGTTCCCGCCCTTAAGAATGCGCGTGAGCTGTGGGCCAAGCGGGTGCAGGACTTAGAAAAGCTCGACAAGGTCATGCCTGACCCCAAGGAGTTTGACCCCAACCCGTTCAAGACGTTCGCCGATGCTGCTCGCGGGCCTTACAGCCAAAAGCAGATCCAAGAAGTCGATAATGTTTGGAAGACGCAGGCCAAAAAGGGCTTCGACATCGCCGATGTGTATTCTCGGTTCGGCAAGGATTACACCTCGTTCCTGCCGTCTAGCCCTGGCCGCCTTGCCGGTGGCCTTGTCGTGGGCGCGGCTGCTGGCGGCGCGGCTGCTGGCCTTGACCAGGTCACGGGCGGCAACACCCCCAACTGGCCGCTCATCTTGGCCGCTGGCGCGGCTGGTAGCAGCCTGTCCTCTCCGGCTATGCTGAAGCAAGGCGCCAAGGCGGCTAACGCAACTGACGCCTTTGGGAAATTTCTCAGCCGCAAATTCCTCAGCCCTGGCGGTGTCACCTCAGCTTGGAGCGCCATGCAAAACCGTGAAAAAGAAAAGGAAGTAATAAAATGAAGTCCCAACCCGAAAAGCCTAAATCAGACGACAAAGACACAGACTACGAAGCAGACAGCGCCGTAGACGCACTTATCCGTGCCGAAGAAATCAAGGGCAACAAAGTCCTCATGGAGCGCGTCCAAAAGAAGCTCGCCAAGAAGTACAGGGCCGTCCAATCGCTCCAAGACTTAAAGGACATGGCCGCCGAAATGGACGAGGACGACTCGTAATGGCGATCATTAAAGACAAAGACGGCAAGCCAATCGGCATCGTCTCCACTGGTCCGGGCGTATACGGGCTTCCTCCTGATGCTAAAAAGAAGAAGCCCAACGCGAAGAAAATTAAGACACTACAGGATCTTGCAGATCGTCTGAAGGAGCTTGAGACTGAGGGGAATCTTCCTCAGTTGAGCCCTGACCCCCGAAAGAAATAGAGCTGGCAACAACGCGCAGGCGTTTCTCCTCCTCGTGTTTCAACGGATGCGCAAGCTTAGTCGCCCCACGGGCAAGCTTCTGGTGGTCTAAATACGCGGCGCTCAAAACGGCCGCCAAATGCTGAAGCTCGTCCGGGCTGGACACAATGACGTTTTGAATCTCAACACGGCGGCTGTTCACCAAGATGATCCCGATGCCCTTAGTGTAGGAGTACGTGGGGTCAGCGCCCCCGATGAGAACCGACCGTTCAAATTTATCCATTTTCTTTTCCTTCTTTCTTAGCGGTGATCCGCACTGACACACTAGGAGCCCCACGGTAGGGCTCGATGACCTCAGGCGGCAGAGCTTTGACCTGAGGAATTTTACTCCAAGAAACGGTGCCCTGGCGCTGTACGCGGGTGATCTTAACGCCGTAGCCCTCGACGGAGCCAGCAGCCTCATCATCCACCCACGCCTTGAGCAGGGTTTCGGCGTGTTCAAGAGCCGCCTCGGCCTCAGCCATATGCATCTTGGCCCGCTGCCACAGCTCAACGTCTGCCTCAAACACCTGGTTGTTCTCTATCGCCACGCAGTCCCTGCTGGTGAGCGGAGGCGGGGTCTTGGTGCGCACCATGGTCATGAACTCCATGGCTTTGGTGCGGTAATCCTTGAACGTGCTGTCGATTTCTGGCGTGCGTTCAATCGTGATGACGTGGCACCTGTGGCCGTCCTCCGGGCGAACGGACACGAAGTAACACGTAGTCATAAGTTGGTCAGCGCCAAAGCCCCAGACAACCTGTGGCATATAGTGCGCGGGGACGTTCTGGCTCCCACCCTCTCCGGCGGCGAGATGGGCGTCCAATCCCATGGCCTTGATTTCGATAAAAACGCCCTTTTGCTGGTTGGTTCCATCGGAGGAGAAACGAACGTCCCCACGCTGGTCATAGACCATCGGCGCGAGTTTGAACCCAAGACTGTCCTCAAGCTTCTTCCGGGCCACAGGCTCAGCCAGCGTTCCGCGCATGACGTGCGGAAGACTGCTGATGTCCTCCGGCTCGATGAGCCCAGTCTTTTCAAGCCAGAGCTGATAGGGGGTTTTGTATGGCGAGAGGCCAAGGACGATGGCGATTTCACTGCCGCCGATCCCCAGCTTCCGATCCTCCAGCCATGCGGCGCTGCCTTGGGTTTTAATGCTGTTTTCTTCAAAGGGATTCATTGATTGCCTTTCTTACGTCATCGACCGTTACGACGACAAAATACCGATTGCCTAGTTTCTTGAGCCTGTCCTCAAACGCTTTCTGCGCTGGGGACTGACGACCGCCTGGTTTTTTAACCTCAAAGAAGATCACGATGCCACCTTTAAACGCTGCCGTTATGTCCGCCTGACCGTTGAGGTCGTACTTAGATTTGGAGCGATGCCGACCAGTGGTGATATCGAAGACTCCCATCGTGTTGACCTTAAAGGCCAAGCAGTCCCCGCGCTGGTTCAGGTAGTCGAGAATCTCGTTCTCATATTCCTTCTCCAATTTCACGGTCTTCGGCAAAGACAGCATCAAGCACCCCCTTTAGCCCGGCGCGAGACACGAGCCACAGGAGCGTAGATTTCTCTACCCTATCAAACGATGCGCCTGGGGCGTCCTTTGCAATGCGAAGCTCTAGCCAATCCATACGGCGCTTCACGCGCCTCATGTAGGCCACGTCTTCTGGGTTTAGTTCATTCATATTTCATCTCCTCAATTCTCGGGTATTCCTCCCACACAACCTTGATGTGGGTGGGGACCATTGGCACTTGGTTTTTTATGTCGGACATTTTCTTAGCGTTGACGCCAACACGAGCTAGGCGATGCCTCGCGATGTTGTCCACCTTCGGCGTGCCCCAAGGGCAATACTCAACCACGGGCTTGGTTAGCGCGTTGGCAGGCAGGTAGGTGATCTTGGTGCAGATACGGCCCGACTTGGCCTTATGCTCCGCAATGACTACGCTGCGGATCGGAATCCACGACGAGGGCGGCGGCTCAACCTCTCCTGACAATATCGCCCCTGAGCGGTGCCTGGTGTCGAGCGCCTTGGTCCCGTCACGCTCGGCGGGTGGAGGTGGTACGTAACCACAGGCCGGGCACTGGTGGATTGTTTTCTCCATGTACTCCAAGCACTGCGGGCAGAACTTCATCAGGCTTTCTTTGGGGTTCTTCTCGCCCTTCTTGCGAATGAACGGCTTATCTAGTGGGCCACAGCTTTCAATAACTTTCCCGTAATCTAAAACAAGACAATCGACCTTGTCTGGATGCGTGCGGAGTCCACGACCCACGATCTGGAGGTACTTCACAGGAGAGCGTGTCGGGCAGCATAGGCACACAGAGTCGATGGGCGGGAAGTCGAAGCCCTCTTTGATGATCGAGATGAACGTCAGGTGACGCCCCTTTGTCTTCCAGTGGTCCATCACTGGATCGCGGCTTTCTAGTTTCGAGTGATAAGCCACAGCGTCTTCGCCGTTCTCACGCAAGACCGCCGCCAACAGTTCGCTGTGCTTGATGCCTGTGCAGGCCCAAACGATTTTCTTGCGTCCGTTTAAACGAGGCAAGGCATCTGCCACTTGGGCTCGCACCTTCTCCAAGTCGTTGGTCAGTCGCTCAAGCCCGACCTGGTCATAGTCGCCAGCAACAATCTTAATGTCTGAGGCGTCGAACTGTTCCTCGACTCGCTTCATGCGAGGGATGACAAGGATGCCCTTCTCAAGCGCCCACTTGAGGTCGCGCCCGTAGGTCACGCTGTCGAACATCGAGGTCTTCTCTCCGTAGATGTACCCGTTGGAGCGGTAGGGGGTTGCCGTTAGTCCGACAACCTTGAGCTTCGGGTTGCGCTCATAGCTCGACGCAACGTACTTGCGGTAGGCAGACTCGGGCAAGTCGGAGACATTATGAACCTCGTCCAGGATGATGAGGTGCGGTGGCTCTCGCTCTACTCGATGCAGGCTTTGGATGGTGCCCACGGTAATCATGCGCCCAAGCTGCTTCTTCTTGCCAGTATACGTGCCTAGCTGATCGTCGGTGAAGAACTCGCTAAGCACCCGGACCGTCTGACCCAGAAGCTCAACACGGTTCACAACGAAGTCGATTCTGACATCTGGCTTTGCACGCCAAGACTGCATCATCAGCATGGAGGCGATGCGGCTGTTGTGAGTGACTGTGAAGTCTCCAAGCAGGAAAAGCCTGTCTCCATCTATTTCAACCCCGTAGTAATCCCCTTCGCCCAAAGACTCTAAAGAGAACCCGCGAATTCTGTGGTTTTTAACCTGCCTCCTCATCGCAGCTTTCCGCTTCTCTTGTAGGACGGGGACAGTGGAGATATCCCCACTTATGAATATCCGCTGGTATGGCCTCGCTTTATCCCACCCCTCAAGACGAACCCATTTAACCCTTCGAGTGGCGGCAAATCCCAGCCCCCTTGCTAAATGTAGGATGTCGTCACTAAGGCCAATGTATTTTGTTGCGATCTCGTAAGTCCCATTAGTCAGGCACCCGTCCGTATCAATGAGCCCGGCCAACAGGTTCATTCGGTCCCGCGTTGAGGAGGTTAAAAACCTATGCGGGATGCGTTTCTCATTGTTTATTTTTGCCTCTGAAATGATGGACCTGAGAGGATTGCATCCTTTTTTGTCCCCTCTGTTTCCACTCAAGGCAAACGACGATTGCCCGGTCGACTTGTATTCCTTGAGCGACAGCCCCTTGGATTCTGCGTAGGCAGAGAGCCACGCCGTCAAGACTGGAACATTTTTGCAGATGATGGGATCTCTGTACTGTCCATCTCCTAGCCATAAACCTAAAAAATATGGGTCATCACCAAGGCTTGAGTCCTCGTTGAACTCAATGCCCTCGGGAGCCCAGAGCTTGTACTGCTTCTGGATGGTTCTTGCTTTTGTTAAGAAGTCTCCAACGGATACATTTTCTAAGTCGTGTGTATGGCCTTTAACCCTAGGAGTTCTTTTGAGGCTTAAGATGTGAGACTTGTTACACGTCCAAGAATCCCCCTTAATGGGAGTTACTCGGAACATCTCTTCCCTTCCTCTGGATAGGCTCAGGACGGTTCGAGGCAATGAGTCTGGACCCATAAGCCTGTCCCCGACCTCAACATTTTGTACAATCTTCGTT
>Ga0163152_10001052_pt1 | contig 44914 bp, 42 predicted proteins | sample OliLakLV19MP8IB2_FD_148635 | JGI IMG/M metagenome (GOLD analysis project Ga0163152, IMG submission 148635) | Freshwater microbial mat bacterial communities from Lake Vanda, McMurdo Dry Valleys, Antarctica - Oligotrophic Lake LV.19.MP8.IB-2 | ecosystem: Environmental > Aquatic > Freshwater >...
CCCAGGCCCGCTTCGCCTGAGCTACGCCACGGCTCCGCTCAGCGGGCCTTGATCACCACCCCAAAACCAGAAAGAAAGGCGAACGGACTCTCGTAATGCGCGGCCCGGATCAGGGGGCTGGGTCAGGACAAGCGCGGGAATGGCCCCGGAGGGCGGTTCGAGAATGACTCCGTGGATATGCTGGTTCAACGAGTCATGGTCGGGCCTGTCCCGACCATCTTGCGTGGAGGTAAGGAGGATTCTCGGGACGAGCCCGAGAATGACTCCTTCGGGACAAGCCCGAGAATGACTCCGTGGATATGCTGGTTCAACGAGTCATGGTCGGGCCTGTCCCGACCATCTTGCGTGGAGGGAAGGAAGATTCTCGGGACAAGCCCGAGAATGACTCCGTGGGCGGTTCGAGAATGACTCCTTCGGGACAAGCCCGAGAATGACTCCGGAGGGCGGTTCGAGAATGACTCTGGAGGGACGGGGCCGTTTGCGCGTGCCGTCATGGTCGGGCGTGTCCCGACCATCTTGGGTGAAGGAAAGGAGGATTCTCGGGACAAGCCCGAGAATGACTCCTTCGGGACAAGCCCGAGAATGACTCCTTCGGGACAAGCCCGAGAATGACTCCGCAGGGACAAGCCCGAGAATGACTCCTTCGGGACAAGCCCGAGAATGACTCTGGAGGGACAAGCCCGGGAATGACTGGGGAGGGCGGTTGGGGATTGTCTCTTGCGCCCCCTCCGTCCGGCTGCGCCTGGGGAGGACAGACGGCGCCAAGATGCTAGAAGCGCATTTTAGCTGCAGGCAATTGACGCCGGGACATTCTGTGCAAGGGTTACAAACGGCTCCCGACCGATCAGGTTGCGGGACCACCAAGCTTGGGGCAGGCGGGTAACAAGTGCCGAACGGCAAGACGGACGGGGGCGCTAGCTTTGCTGTCAGCCGCACCGACTCTTTCGCGCTTCACCTGGCGGACTCGCTGCGGGAGATAGCCGATCCGGCAGAGATCATGTGGATCGCCGCTTCAAAACTCGCAATCCATCTCGGCGCGGGGCAAGCCGCCTATACCGAGATCGACCCGACGGGCGAGTTCGCGATCATCGAGCGCGACTGGAATGACGGGTCGATGGCCAGCAATGCGGGAAGGCACCGGCTCGAAGCTTACGGCGCCACCCTCATCGCGGACCTGAGGGCCGGCAAGACGGTCGCCATCGGCGATGTCTCCAAGGATTCCCGGACAAACGCGCGCGCGGCGCGGGACATGTTCGCCGAAGTCGGCGTCGCCTCGCTGCTGGTCGTTCCCCTGGTCAAGGCCGGGAAGCTTGTCGCCACGCTGGCGCTCCATCACCGAGCGGCGCGGCGATGGAGCGGATCCGATATGGAGGCCGCCGAAGCAACCGCCGAGCGCACCTGGGCGGCGGTCGAGCGGGCGCGGGCGGAGAAGGCTCTGGGCGAGAGCGAAAGGCGACTGAGGCGCATTTTCGACGCCATCGACGAGGGCTATTGCGTCTGCGAGATCATCGTCGACGATGAGGGCCGGGCCGTCGATTACCGGTTTCTCGAAGTCAATCCGCTGTTCGAAACGATGTCCGGGCTCTCGAACGCGGTGGGCCGCACCGCCTCGGAACTTGTGCCGGGCCTGGAGGCGCATTGGGCCGAGACGTATGGCCGCGCGGCCCTTGGCGGCGAAACCCTGCGCTTCGAGAGCGGGTCGCAGGCCATGGGCCGCGAATTCAACGTGTTCGCGACGCCTGTCGAACCGCACGGGTGTTTCGCGCTGATTTTCACCGACATCACCGAGCGCAAGCGGGAAGAGGCGGACCGAATCGCCAGTGAGGCGCGTTTTCGTCTGGTGGTCGAGCAGAGCCCTGACGGCATTTTCGTCGCGGATTCTTCGGGGCGGTATATCGACGTCAATCCAGCCGGAGAGAAAATGCTGGGTTACACGCGCGCGGAAATCCTGAGCCTCACGCTGACCGATGTACTGGCGCCGGAAGAGGTCCCGCGCCTCGCCCCGCACTTCGCGAAATTCACCGTCGGAATGAAGACACAGAACGAGTGGGGCATGCGCCGCAAGGACGGCTCGGTGTTTCGCGCCGAGATAACGGGCCTGCGTCTGCCCGACGGCGGCTCGCTCGGCGCCGTGCGCGACGTCACCGAACGCCGGGCCGCCGAGGAGCGTCTGCGGCGCAGCCACGACACCTATCTGAAACTGATCAAGAACATTCCGTTCGGAGTCTTGCTGGTCGATGCGGATTTCCGGCTGGCCGAAGTCAGCCTGGGCGCGCGTAAAGCGTTCAGCGGCATCGAGCCGTTGATCGGCCGGGACTTTGCGGAAATCCTGCGCATCGTCTGGCCCGAGCCTTTCGCCAGCGAGGTCATCGGCCATTTTCGCGACACGCTGGCCACGGGAGAGCCCTATGTCGCCGGCGACACGACGGAGCGGCGTAACAACACCGACCAGCTGGAATCCTATGACTGGAAACTGGAGCGGGTGAACCTGCCGGACGGCAGCTTCGGCATCGTCGGCTATTTCTACGACGTCAGCGAACGCATCCGCCAGGAGGAGCAGGTCCGCCTGCTGATGCACGAGGTCAACCATCGATCCAAGAACATCCTGAGCGTCGTGCAGGCGGTCGCGCGGAGCACGGCGCGAAGTACGGCGCCGGATTTCGTGGAGCGCTTCGACCTGCGCATCCGGGCGCTGGCCGCCAGCCATGACCTGCTGCTGGAGAAAGCCGGGCGAAGCATTCCGCTCGACGAGCTGGTGCGCACGCAGATCGGGCATCTGGAGCACCTGATCGGATCCCGCATCAGGCTTGGCGGACCCGAGGTCATGGTCGGGGCGGCGGCGGTCCAGACGCTGGGGATGGTGCTGCACGAGCTTTCGACCAACGCCCTCAAATATGGCGCGCTGTCCGGCGATGCGGGCGAGGTCGAGGTGTCGTGGGAGCTGGGCGGGGTCGAGGACGACGTGCAATTCGCGATGAGCTGGAAGGAGAGCGGCGGGCCGGAAGTGGCGCCGCCCAGCCGCAAGGGGTTTGGCTCGACCGTGATCGACACGATGGCGCGGCTGGAACTCGGCGGCGAGGTGGAGATCGACTACGCGCCCGCCGGCCTGACCTGGCGGCTTGCCTGCAAGGCGGATCGTTTGCTGGGTTGAGGCGGGGGTCGCGCCGGAACGAAGATCGCGATCGCCGGCAGAAGCGCGAAGACGCAGGCGATGAGACAAAAGCAGTCGCGGAAGGCGAGCAGGGACGCGCCCGCGTTCATGGCCGACGACAGGGCCGCATTGGCGTGGGCGGCGGCGTCCGGCGCGGCAAGGCCCGCGAATTCGGCTTCAACGCGCAGGGCGGCAAGCGCGTCGAGGAATGCGGGATTCCGCTCGTTGAGCGACGGGGCGAAAGCGGCGCGGTGAAACGCCATGCGCTCCTGCAGCAGGATGGCCAGACCGTTGACGCCGAACGCGCCGCCGGCCTGCGTCAGGAAGGTCGCGGCGGAAGCGGCGAAGGGGATCAGCGCCGGCTCGACCTGGCGCATCGCGGCGGCGTTGGCCGAGGGCATGACGGACGCGACGCCGATGCGGCTGAGCGCGATCCAGAGGGCGAGGGTCGCGAAGGGCGTCCCGGCGGAAAGGCCCGACAGCAGCCACATGGACAGACCGAAGGCGGCGAGGCCAGAGATCAACAGCCAGCGCGCGTCGATGCGGTCGCCGAGGCGCCCGGCCAGCGGAAAGCCAATGACCATGGCGACGCCGGCGGGCAGCATCACGTAACCCGCGCTGGCCGGGCTGTAGTGCTGGATGAGCTGAACGAATTGCGGGAGGAGATAGGTCGATCCGTAGATCGCAAGGCCGGTCGCGAGGAGGATCAGCGCGGCGAAGCAGAAGCCGGGGCGGGCGAAGAGACGAAGGTTCAGGACCGGAAACGGGTGTTTCGCCTCCCATGCCAGAAAGAGGCAGGCGGCCCCTGCCCCGCCCCACAGACGCATCACCGCGCCGGTCGAGGTCCAGCCCTGACGGTGGCCTTCGGCGGCGCCCAGCAGCAGGAGCGCGATCGCGGCGGTGACGAGGGCGAGGCCCTGCCAGTCGAGGGGCGGGCGCGGGCCTCCGGTCTCGCGTCCCGGCAGGAGGATGGTGGCGAAGGCCATGGCGAGTAGGGCCAGGGGCGTCGTCGCGACGAAGACGATGCGCCAGTCGAAAAGGTCAATGAGGACGCCGCCGATCACGGGTCCGAAGGCCGGCGAGAGGATCACCCCGAGCGCGTAGAGGCCGATCGCCGCGCCCCGCTCGCCGTCGGGAAAGACGCGGAAGATCAGGACCATCGCCAGCGGCTGGATCAGTCCCGCGCCGGCGCCCTGGAGGATGCGGCCGACGACCAGGGTTTCGAGCCCCGTGCCTGAAGCGCCTATGACGCTGCCAGCGATGAAGACGATGAGCGCGGCGATGAAGGCGGTGCGGGCGCCCCAGGCGGCGACGGCCCAGGTGTTGAGGAGCATGCAGGCGGTCGAGGCGGTGAGGAAGGCGCTGGCCAGCCACTGCGCCTCGTCCTGGCCAAGGCCGAAGGCGCCGATGATCGAAGGCAAAGCGATGTTGACGATGGTCGCCGCCAGCATGGTGGCGACGGCGCCGAGCAGAAGGACGCCGACCAGCCTCCAGCGGTAGGGCGCGCTCATGGACGGGAGGCGCGGATGCGCAGGGCCGCCAAGGCGCCGGGGCGCAATCCCTCGGGGGCCTGGTCGAGGGCGATGCGCACGGGCACGCGCTGGGTGATGCGTGTGAAGACGCCCGAAGGATTGGCGGTGGGCAGCAGCGCGAACTCGCTGAGCGCGGCGGTGCGGATGCGGTCGACATGGCCGGTGAAGGTGCGGCCGGGCCAGGCGTCGAAGACGATCGAGACCCGGGCGCCGGGCCGGACGCGGCCGATCTCGGTTTCCTTGACGTTGGCGTCGATCCACACATCCCCGGGATCGTGCATGAGGGCGATGCGCTGGCCGGGGGCGACATGCTCGCCCGCGTCGATAAAGACCTCGTCGATCACCCCGGAGATGGGACTGGTCACGGTGTGATGCTCCAGGGCGACCTGTCGCAGCGCGGCCTGCTGGCGAAGACTTTCCGCGTCCAGTTCGAGGGCCTCGATGCCGCGCGAAATGACCTCGGCCTCGCCGGCCTCGGCCCGCGCCTCATCGACGCCGGCCCGGGTCTCGCCGATGGCGGCGCCGGCCGAGGCGAGCGCCTGACGTGATCTTTCGAGCGCGTCGGATGCGCGGTCCAGGGTGGGCTGGGCGACGAGGCCGGAGACGCGCAGGCGTTCCATGCGGGCGAACTCCGCTTCTGCTGTCGCGTGCAGGGCGCGGGCGGCGGCCAGACCCGACGCCGAGGCCGAGAGCGTGGATTCCCGTCCGGCGATGCGGCTGTCTCCGGCGCGGCGGGCAAGGCCCTCCCTCGCCGCTTCACGCGCGATGGCGGCCTCCATCGCAGAAGCGTCCAGCAGGAGGGCCGCGACCGCATGGCGGGCCGCACGCGCATCGAGGCGGAGCAGGAGCTGGCCGCGCTCGACGCGGTCGCCGTCGGCGACGGGAAGATCGACGACGCGCCCTGCGACTTCGGAGGCGACGGCGATCATGTGCGCGGCGACACGCGCATCGGCCGTGTGAACGTGCCGCGCGCGATCCAGCAGCCAAAGGCAAGAGAGGGCCACGGCGCCGATCGCGGCCAGACAGAGTGCGATTCGTCGGACGAGGCGCAGGCGCGGCTCTCCTGCCGGAGACAGCGACCGGCATGGAGGCGGTCAGCGACTGCAACCATAGGTTGAGATTATGGGGCAGGCAAGCGTTGGCGCCAGAGCAACCTGCGTTCGATCGGAATCGACCCGCAACCTGCGTCCGAACGGATGCAGACAAGTTGGCGCGAGCCTTTGAAACAGGTCAAAAACTCCAGCGGCCGGCAGGACTCATCGGGCATCGGGACGGCTGGAGAAATGGGTCCCGGGTCGCCGGCCTTCGGCCTCGCCAGGGATGACAAAACGAGTGAGCCTCAATGGCCTCTGGTCTGATCCGCGCTCAACGGATCGCAGGTCGGTCTAGATGAAGTTGATGATGCAGCCGTCGGCCTGCTCTTCGATCACGGGCACGGGCGCACCCGCCAGTACGGCGTCGAGCACGCTGGCCGTGTAGTCATTGTCGGCGACGGCCTTTTCGCGGCCATAGGTCAGGCGGTCATTCAAGGGACCATGATAGACGATGGTCCAGGTCTTCGGATCGACGACGAAGACCTCCGCCGTGCGCACGGCGCCCAGGTCGCGGCCGACGGTCTGGCCCGCGTCCTTGAGGACCGGAAGATCGAGTTCGAACTCCGCCGCCTCGGCGGCGATCATGCCTTGCGTGTCCTGGCTGTTGGAATTGATCATCAGGAAACGGACGCCCTTGTCCCTGTAGGCGGCCTGAACCTGTTTCAGGTCGGGCGTCATCTTGCGGACAATGGGGCAGCCGACGCCCTGCATGATGAGCACGACGGCTTTCGCGTCGGTCATCGAATAGAGTTCATGGCTCGCGCCGCCCTGATCGGCCAGGGTGAAATTCCGGACCGGGGCGGTCGCCGTCGGGGCGGGCGGGGCTGAGATTTCGGCGGGAGCGGGACCGGGCGAGCAGCCCGCCGCAAAGGCAAGGCCAAGAGCGGCGACCATGAGTGCACGAGCGATCATCAGGGCCTCCATTGCCGGCAACGGGTGGCGGATGTGGGGTCGGGGTGGTTATCCCGCAACCGCCGGACAACGTCAAATGCTGGTTCGACGGACGGCTTGCGTTGGGGCTGCTCGCGGTGTGGGCGTGGGCGACGGACCTCGTGGTTCGACGGACGCCTTGCGTTGCAAGGCTGCTCACCATGAGGGCCTGGGCTGTGGGCGGGCTGGCGAGAGAGCCCTCATGGTGAGCAGCGCACGCAGTGCGCGTCCGTCGAACCAGGTGGGCGGCAGTCCGTGACCATGCGGCATTCCTGTGCGATCATCCTGTTGGGGGACGCGCATGCTGGTCTGGGTCTATATCCTCGAATGTTCGGACGGTCGCTACTATGTCGGCAGCCATCGCGGCGAAGATCCGGCCGTTCGGGAGGCCCAGCACAATGCAGGCGTCGACCCAAAAGCCTGGACCTACAGCCGCCGCCCCGTGAAACTTGTGTGGACCACGCATTTCGACCGGGCGACCGACGCAATTGCGTTCGAACAGCAGATCAAGCGCTGGAGCCGCGCCAAGAAGGAAGCCGTGATCCGCAATGAGTGGAACGCGCTTCCCGAACTTGCGAGACGGCGGTCGAGGCCAAGGCAATGAGCACGGTTGCAACTCGGAGTTGAGCCCTCGTGGTTTGACGGACGCCTTGCGTTGCAAGGCTGCTCACCATGAGGGCCTGGGCTGCTTCGCAGCCTGCTCGTCATGTGGGCTGAGCAACTGGCGGGCGGGCCGAAAGCCCACCAGCGACCCGAAACGAAAGCGGGCGGCCGAAGCCGCCCGTTCCAGGTTCAGGACAGGAAATCGAGACTAGAAGGTTTTCTTCAGTCCGATCTCGAAGGTGCGGCCAAGCGGGCTGCCGATCAGCGGATCATAGCTCAACTCCTGGCGCGCGAAGGGCGGCTTCTTGTCGAGCAGGTTCACGATGGAGGCCGAGAGGCGCATCGTGTCCGTGATGTCGAAATTGTAGTAGAGGTCATAGCTCAGCCAGTCCTTGCCATCGACGCCAAAGGTGCTGGGGCCGAATGTCGAGCCGGCCGGGGTGAAGTTGCCGCGCTCGTCAACGACGCCGCTGACATAGTTGACCTGAATGCGTCCCACATGCCGGTCCATCGAGTAGGATGTGTAGGCCGTGGCGCGCACCTCCGGCGCCGCGGCGTTTGCCGCCGCGAAGTTGGAGAAGCCGAGGCGATCGTCGAGCGGGCTGACCTGGAAGCCGTCGAGCACGCGCTCCGTCGTCTGGAGTTCGGTCATCAGCGTGGCGGTGGCGTCGAAGGTCAGATCGCCGGGACCGAGAGGCAGCGAATAGCTGGCCTGGATGTCATAACCGGCCGTCGACTGACCAAAGGCGTTGCCCTGAACCGAGCTGATCGCCGCGAAGTTGTCCGAGTTGGTCTGGCCCTGAACGCACGTGCCGCCCGGCGAGGTCGGCGTATCGCTGAAGTTTACCCGGCCGATCAACGGATGCGCGCAATTGGCGATACGGAAGCCGCCGACCGTTATCAGGGGGCCGGTGGGGGTCGCCCTGACGGCGAACACCGCGTCGGCGATCTGGTTGAAGTTGGCCAGAAGGCCGATTTCGTCCTCCGTCTCGATCTTGAAGTAATCGACGATGAAGCGAAAATCATGGTCGCTGGCGAAGCCCTGGGACTGCCAGATGATTCCGAGGTTGGAAGCGGTCGCGGTTTCAGGACGCAGACCCGAGCTGGTGAGGGTCGTGCTGCCGCGCCAGTTGCCGTTCGCGGCGGTGTAGCTGGTGGTGCCGCGCGTGATCCGGCCGGGCGTGATGCCGAGCGGAGGCGTCTGGTAGTTTGTGCCGTAGGAGCCGCGGACCGAGATGGGTCCGAAAACGTCCCAATTGCCCGAGACCTTGTAGACGGTCGCTTCGAGATTCCCCGAAAATTCCTCGCGGCGGACGGCGGCCTGGAGATTCAGGCTGTCGAAGACCGGCAGGTTGAGCTCGCCGAAGTAGGAGATCTGCTGACGGTCCGACGCGTCAGGCCGGTTGGTGCCGAAGAACACGAACGGGCCGGGCTCGTCGGGCGTGCAGCCGTTGAAGAAGGGATCCTGCGGGTTGCGCGGAACCTGGTTGGTGATCTGGATGTCGGGATCGGTGCCCGCATCGGGGCCGTCCGGGCGGGCGACGCCCGACGTCGAACTGGCGGGCCATTCGCAGGGCACGCGGCCATTGTAGAAGTCGCTGCGGACGGTTTCGTTGAATTCGACATTGCCCAGCTGGGTGCCAGCCGCCCAACCCACCGTGCCGCCCGGCAGTTCGATCGGCGTGCGGCCGTCGAACACGAGGTCGATATAGAGGCTCTGCGTCTGGTTCTCGGTTTTGCGGGGATCGGTGATCCAGCGATAGAGCTCGGTCGGGTTGTCGGCGCCGGTGACATAGGTCGGATTCCGGAGGCCAAGTTCCGGCTGGTTGGGGAAGGCGGAAGCGAAGGGGTTCCAGTAAAGGCAGCCATTCTTGCCGGCGGCGGCCGGGTTCTGGATGCCCAGGCGATTCGGGTCCGTGTCGGACGCGTTGCAGCTGGGTCCGCCGAAGCCATTGATGGCGTCCTGGAGGCGATAGCCGATGATGTCGGCCGCGTCGCCCTCGCCCTGGAGCTGGTTGAAGGTGGTGGCGAAGGTGTAGTTGACGTCCTTGAAGGCGCCGGCCCAGTCGCCGAGATTGCCCTTGAACTCGCCCATGGCGCGGAAGTTGACGCTGTCGATCCGCGAGGGAACGCCAAAGCCATTGCCATTGCCCAGAACCGGATTGCCGCCGTGCGCGAGGGCGCGATACGAGATCGCGGTGACGCCGGAGACGTTGGCGAAGCCGGGGTTGGCGGCAAGGCCGCTGCGGCTTGCGAATTCAGCAAAGTAGGGGTTGGTGCGCGGCACATAGAATTGTTGAGACAGGCCCTGGGTCTGGGCCGGTCCGCGGACAACCGGCTGTGAGGGCGAACCGAAGATCTGCGGTGTCGAGACCTTGCCCCACAGGACTTCGCCGTGGAAGTCCATGTTGTCGGTGATGCGCGAATTGACCTGGCCGAACAGGCGATATGTGTCGGTGTCCTCGACCAGGTTGTAATAGGAGATGTAGTTGTAGGCGCAGGCGGCGGTGCTGACGTAGAATCCGCCGACCGCGCCGCAGCTTGCGGGTGTGAAGTCCGAGAAGGTCGCCGCGCCGGTCGCAGAGAAGGTACCAGCCGCCGTCAGAGGCAGGCCCCATTCCGTGTTGGCGGTATTGCCGGGAGCGACGGGCAGGGTCGGCCGCGCGGTCCAGCCGGCGAGGTTGGTGAGGGTCGACCACTGCGAGTTGCTGACGCGATAGTCCTGCGCCACCCAGTCGCGGTCGATGGTGTCGAGCTGCGAGCGATGCTCGTATTCGGCCGACCACATGAAGTTGGTGTCGCCCTCGCCGACGCCGCCAAGGACGCTGACGCCATAATCGCCGTCCGAGCCGTCGATGAACTTGTACTGGCCCTTGGTCTCGAGGCCCGTGAAGTCGTTGCGGGTGATGAAGTTGACGACGCCGCCAGTGGCGTCCGCGCCGTAGATGACGGCCGCGCCGTCCTTGAGGATTTCCGTGCGGGCGAGTGCGGCCCCCGGAATGTTGGCGAGGTTCTCGCTGGTGCGGCGGCCGTTGAGCAGGGTCAGCGTCTTGTCGGCGCCGATGCCGCGAAGGTTGAAGCCAGGCGACCCGTTGGAGCCGGCGCCGGCGAAGTAGTAGGCCTCACCGGCGGTCGGGCCGGAGATGGACAGTGTCTTGACGAATTCGAGCGCGGTGGGGGAGCCCTGCTCCTCAAGCTCCTCGGCCGAGTAGATCTCCACCGGCAGCGCGGCGTCTTCCGGCGTGCCCTGGATGAAGGAGCCGGTGACGATCACGCGGTCGGGCGTCGCCTGCGGGCCGGTGGTGGCGGTGGGGGTCTGATCGACCGGCGCGGCGGTCGCCTGCTGCGGCCCGCTGACCTGCGTCGTCAGGACCGTGTCGGGCGCTTCCTGGGCCCAGACCGGCATCGCGCCAGCCAAACCAGCAATGATCGCAGCGCTTGATGCGCTGCGGAGTGTGAACTTCATGGTGCAACCTCCCCGTACGAGTCTGTGTGCGACTCTTCGATGACGAAGTGTTGACCCGATTGAACCGTCGCGTCAACGGCGGCCTGCTTGACGCAAGGCAAATTCTCGCGCCGCTCCGGCCCGTTCGAGCAGATAAGCGCAAGATTTGATTGTTTCGATGGAAGTTGACGCTAAGGAAATACACACGTTGCAACGCTGTAATTTCGATGAATTTCGGCCACGAAGCGTTAAGCGTTGCGCGAATGCCGCAGCGAAATCAATTCAAGGCGGACGCGAGGGAAGGTTGGCCGCATCGGTGCGGCGAGGCGTTGCGCAGCGCGGCTGCCGCGCGAAGATGGCGGCGGGGCGCGCAGATAGGGGTCGGGAAGGAATGCCGGCATGAGCGAGAACTGGTCGTCCGTCGGGGAGCGCGGCGGCCTGTGGGGCCTCTACCTCGTCGTCGGCGTCTACAAGGCGCTGGGCCGCACGGTGTGCCGCATCGTGCTGGCGCCGGTCGTCACGTATTTCTACCTGACCGGCGGGTCGCAGCGCCGGGCGTCGCGGGACTATCTGAAGCGCGCCTTCGAGGCGGGGCGCCTTGGCAAGCGTCCGGGTTTTTTCGACGGCTTGCGGCATTTCCTGACCTTTTCGGACGCCCTGCTGGACAAGCTCGCCGCCTGGACGGGCCGGATACGTCCGCGCGACATTGACGGCGTGCATGACGGCCTGTTCGACGCCGCAAAAAAGGCGGGCCGGGGCGCTGTCGTGCTGACAGCGCACCTTGGCAATCCGGAGGTGATCCGGGCGGTGGCGACGGTTTCCGGACGGTTCCGGGTCAACGTCCTGGTTCACACCGCCCACGCCGAGAACTTCAACCGCGTGATCGAGCGCTTTTCGCCAGACGCGCCGGTCAGACTGGTGCAGGTGAGCCAGATCGACGTCGGCGTGGCGATGCGGCTCTCGGCGGCGGTCGAGCGCGGTGAATGGGTGGTGATGACCGGCGACCGGTCAGCGGTGCGCGACCCCGAGGGATCGTCGGTCGAGGTCGATTTTCTTGGCGCGCCCGCGCGGTTTCCGACCGGCCCCTATGTGCTGGCGGCGGCGCTCAAATGCCCCACCTACACGATGTTTTGCCTCAAGCGGGGCAAGCGCTACGCGGTGGAGTTCGAGCTGTTCGCGGATCCCGTTTTGCTGCCGAGAACCCGTCGCGCCGAAGCGCTGCGGGCGCATGCGGCGATATTCGCGGGCCGGCTGGAAAAGATGGTCGCGCGGGCGCCCTTCCAGTGGTTCAACTTCTACGATTACTGGGGCGCGGAGCGGGTGACGACATCCAAGGCGGCGTTCAAGCGCAAGGTGGAGGCATGAGCGCCCGGAATGCAAGAGGAGGACGGTCGATCCTTGGCGCCAGCGTCGAGGCGCGTCCGCAGTTCTTCGATATCGACCCGATGGGCGTCGTCTGGCACGGCAATTATCCACGTTTCCTGGAACTGGGACGCGTCGCAGTGCTTGACCGCATCAACTATGGCTATGCCGCGATGGCGGCTTCGGGTTTCGCATGGCCGGTGGTCGACATGGGCATCAAATACCCGCATCCGATCGCGCTCGGTCAGGCCATCACGATCGACGCCGCCATCGTGGAGTGGGAGAATCGCCTGAAGCTCGATTTCGAGATTCGCGACACGGCGACCGGGAAACGGCTTACACATGCATACTCGGTTCATGTCGCGGTTGATATCGCGACGCGGCAGATGCTGTGGGAGACCCCTCCCATCCTCCGCGAGAAGTTGAGGCCCTGGCTGTGACGCATTCCGCCCTGAATCCGGCGCTGACCCTTGCGTCGCTCCTGCTTGTCGCCGGCCTGACAGGCGCGGGGGCGGCGTCGGCCGCGTGCGCCAGGCCCGAAGACGTCGCCAGGCTGGAGGGCGTGCGGGCGTTCGAGCAGACGCGGACGCTGAAGGGCATGGCCCGGCCGCTCGTGTCCCATGGCGAGGTCGAGACGCAGGGCGACACGCTGGTCTGGCGGATCACCCGGCCCGTCTCCGTCGTGACGCGGATCGGGCCGGCCGGCGTCACCCAGTCGATCGATGGCGGGCCGGATGAGGCGGTCGGGCAAGCGGGCGGCGGCAGCGCGTTCCTGTCCGACAGCGGACTGCTCGATGTGCTGAGCGGCGACCTGTCGAAAGTCGCCGTCGCTTGGCGTGAAACCCTGACTGACAAGGAAGGCCGGGCGGACAAGGAAGGCCGGGCGGACAAGGAAGGATGGAGGTTGGGCTTCCACCCGCAAGGCAAGACGATCGCGGCCCACATCGCGCTGATCACGGTCGAGGGATGCACGCGCGTCGATGCGATCACGGTGAAGCAGACCAATGGCGACGCGATCCACATCGACCTGAAAGACAGGCCGGCTTGAGACGGAAGGGGGGTCTGGGCCGGGGGGTCATTGCCAGAATCCGGGGCCGAATCCGGGGCGGAGTCCGGGGCGGAGTCTGGAGCGCGATCGGGTGCTGGCTGTGGCTGGCGTTGTGCTGCGGCTTTCTGCTCTGGAGGTTTTCCGCCGGAATTCCGGTCGATACGGACCTTCAATCCCTGTTGCCCTCGCGAGGCGGCGATCCCGTCGAACGCGCCGCAATGGATGTGGCGGGCCGCGCGGCCGCCGGCCGGACGGCGTTCCTGGTCGAGGCGCCGACGGGCGATCTGGCGCAGGCGGCGGCGGACGATTTGTCCTCCCGGCTTTCTGCGGACGGGCTTTTCGTCAGCGACGCGGAGGAAGCGGTCGCGACGGGACGCTGGGTGTTCGACAACCGCAACGAATTGCTCTGCCAGCGCGACCCGATTGCGTTCGATGCAGCAGCGGCTCGGGCGACGGCAAGGCGAGCGCTGGCGGACGTGTATTCGGTGGCGGGACGGGTGACGGGCGACCTGCTGCGCGAGGATCCGTTCCTGCTGACGATCCGGCTGTCGGAATGCCTGCCGCCGACGGGTCTGTCGAGGCTGACGGAGACGCAGAGGCTGGTGTCGGGGCGCATCGCCGCCTCGGCCTACCGGATGGACGCCCAGTCGCGGATCGTCGACGCCCATGCCGGCTGGACGGCCAGATGGTCGGGCGAAGGCGTCAGGGCGGTGCGGGCCGGCGCGGTGTTTCATGCAGAGGCTGCGGCGGAGCGCGCGAAAGCCGAGATGTCGCTGATCGGCGGAGTTGGAGCGATCGGCGTCGCCCTGCTGTTCTATCTCGCTTTCCGGACGGTGCGGTCCGTCCTTCAGGCGATGGTGTTGGTCGGGATCGGCCTTGCTGCGGGTCTGGCGGCGACGCTGGCGGTCTTCCCGAGCGTGCATGTGCTGACCTTCGTGTTTGCAGCCATGCTGGTCGGGATCGTGTCGGACTATGCCGTGCATACGCTGGCGTCCGGCCCGGCGACCGGTTGGGCGGGGGCGAGGAACCGGGTCGCGCTGGTCGGGCGGCCGATCACGGTTTCGATGGCGACGACCGTGCTGGGTTTCGCCTCGCTGGCGCTGTTCGGCGTGCCGCTTTTCCAGCAGGTCGCCATCCTGTCGGGCGTGGGGATTGTGACGGCGTGGGCGTTCGTGCTGCTGGTGCTGATCCCGATGGATGGACGGCCGCAGGCTGCGCCGGCTCTGGGGGCGTGGTGGCAGAGACTGGAAGACTGGCGTGGGCGCGTCAGGATTCCGGGCTACGCGGCGTGGGCCGTCGCGGTGCTGCTGGGGGCGGTGTCGGCGTATGGCGCGACGCAGGTGCGGTTTCTCGACGATGTGCGCGCCTTTCAGCCTCGCCCCGCCGACCTGATGGCCGAGGAGGAGCGCGTTCGCGCCGCCGGGTATGGCGGGTCCGGCGTGATGTTCCTGCTGTCGGAAGGCGCCTCGGCGGACGAGGCGCGGAGGCGCGAGGAGGCGGCGCTGGCGGGCGCGCCGGATGAGGTGCGCGTGCTGGCCGCCAGCCGCTTCGATCCGTCGCCGGAGAGGCGGCGCGCAAACTCGGCCGCACTGCAGCGCGAACTTTATGGTCCGCTTCTGGCCGCCCACGCCGAGCAGGTGGGGCTGGATGCGGTGGCGACTTTGGGGCTGGCGGGGCGGGTGACTGGCAGAGGACCGGCGCCGGCCTGGCTGGCGGAATTGTCGGGCGAGACCACAGGTTCAGGGGGCGGCCCGGACAGGAGGTTCTTTCTGGTCGCCCCGGTGCTGGATGCGGCCGGATGGGCCGGGCCGGGGATCGAGGGCGTCCGGCTGATCGATCCGGCGGAACGCTATAGTGTGGCGTTCCGGTCGTATCGCGACCAGGCTCTGCTGGCGCTGGGCTCGGCGTTCGCGTGCGCGATCGGGGTGACGCTGCTGGTCTACCGCAGGCTGGCGGCGCTTTCGATCCTCGCCCCGCCTCTGCTGGCGGTGGGCGTCGCCCTGCTCGCACCGGCGGCTATGGGGTACCCGCTGACATTCTTTTCGTTCGCCGCCGCGCTGGTCCTGCTGGGCGTCGGGATCGACTATGCGGCGTTCCAGTGGGAAAGCGGCCTCAGCCAGGACAGGTGGACGTCGGTCGCGGTCTCGATCGACGCCGCGACGACGCTGCTCAGCATGGGGCTGCTGGCGCTCAGCGCGACCTATCCGGTGAAGAGTTTCGGGCTGACGGTGGCGATCGGGATTGCGGCGGCGCTGTGCCTGTCGCACATACCGCGCCTTGCGGCGCAAAGGGCCAAGCGGGCATGAAGAGCGAGCATGATGCCGATGAACCCAGATTATTCCGTCGCCCCCCGTGTTGACGTGATACGGCTTGGCCGTATAGTGTCCGATGACTGACCTGGTCACGGTTGTGGAGACGCAGGGCTACCTTGGCGACGCCGATTACGCTGGCATGACGGAGGAGGATCGCGCCGCAGCCGTGCTGGAAGTGGCGGCGAGGCCGGAGGGCGGGGACAGTCTTGGCGGCGGTCTTTACAAGGTGCGGATCGCCCGTCCCGGTCGCGGAAAAAGCAAGGGCTGGCGTGTTCTTGTCGCCTACGTCGATCGGGAACTTCCAGCTTATTTGCTGGCCGTGTTCGCCAAGGGTGACAGGGCCAATCTGACGATGAAAGAAGTCGAAGCGCTGCAGGCTGAGATCAAGAAGGAGCTACGCGATGGCTAAAACGAAGAAAGCAAAGCCGGCCGCCAAATCCGCGTCCGGCCGGCCGTCGGTTGGCGAGCGCGCGCTGTTCTCTGTCCGCGAGGCCGGAGCGCATGCCCGCGGAGAGCATGCGCCGGGGCTCGTCGTGCATCAGCCCGTCAATGTGAAGGCGTTGCGGGAGAAGACCGGGATGTCCCAGAGCGAATTCGCGGCGTCGTTTGGGCTCAGCGCAGCTACGCTTCGGGATTGGGAGCAGAATCGCAAACAGCCTGAACGGACAGCCCGCATTCTTCTGCGGGTTATCGATGTCGCTCCGGATATTGTCCGGAAAATTGCGAACCAGGTCGGCTGAGCTTGTTGTCTCTGGAAGCTTGTTGAGAGTCGGGCTGCGCAATGAAGTCAGAATCGTGCGATGTCGCCGTCATTGGCGCCGGGCCTGCGGGGTCGGTGGCCTCGGCGATGCTGGCCTCGAAGGGCTGGGATGTGCAGGTGCTGGAACGCCAGCATTTTCCGCGCTTCTCGATCGGCGAAAGCCTGCTGGCGCAGTCGATCGCGCTGCTCGACGAGGCGGGACTGCTGCAGGACGTACTCGACCATGGCTTCCAGTACAAGGACGGCGCCGCCTTCGCCTGGGGCGGGCGCTATACCGACATCTACTTCCCCAACAAATCGACGCCCGGACCGGGCACGACCTTCCAGGTTCGCCGCGACATGTTCGACGATGTGCTGATCAAGGGCGCGCAGAAGAAGGGCGCGCGCGTCTCGTTCGGGGATACGGTGACGGCGTTCCGAAGCGACGAGACGGGCGCGGTGCTGACCGTGGCGGCCGAGACGGGAGAAGCGCGCGAGGTGCGCTGCCGGTTTGCGCTGGACGCCTCGGGCTTCGGGCGCATCCTGCCGAGGCTGCTGGACCTCGAAAAACCATCGGGCTTCGACAGGCGACGAAGCGTGTTCCGGCACGTCATGGACAATATCGACGATCCGACATTCGACCGGAACAAGATCCTCGTGTCGGTGAACCCGCATCAGCCGCAGATCTGGTACTGGCTGATTCCGCTGGCCGACGGCATGTCGTCGATGGGCGCGGTGGGGCCGGACAAGGAGATCGAGGCCTATGGGGCCAACCCGGAGGAGCGGCTGACAAACCTCGCAGCGCAGGCCGAGCGGATGAGCGAGGTTCTGAAGAACGCCACCGTCGCGCGGCCGGCAAACGAGATCGTCGGTTTTGCCGCCAATGTGAAAAGCCTGGTGGGACCAAGCTATGCCCTGCTGGGGAACGCCGCCGAGTTTCTCGATCCGGTGTTTTCCTCCGGCGTCACCATCGCGATGAAATCGGCGGTGCTGGCGTCTGGTCTGGCGGACCGCCAGCTCAGGGGCGGGGCCGTCGACTGGCAGGGAGAATTCGTCGAGGAGCTGAAGACCGGGGTCGAGACGTTCCGGGCGTGCGTCGGCGCGTGGTATGACGGATCCCTCCAGCGGATCATCTTCAATCGTCCCAGGGACGACAACCAGGTGACGGCGTACCTCACCTCCGTGCTGGCCGGATATGCATGGGACAAGACCAATCCTCTGGTGCGGGAGCCGGCGAGGTTCCTGCGGATCGTCGACGAGCTATGCGAACAGGCCTGATCGCTCTGGGGCTGGCCTGCGCGCTGTCGGCGTGCGCAGGCGCGCCGTTGGCGAACGGCCCCGAGGCGCCGCTGGGGCGCGGGCTCGAACTGCGCCTGCCCCCGAAGCCGGGATACCCGGGCGCCTATACCGGCGTGCAGACGGTGGTGGGAGAGTATGGAGGCCGCAGGGCGGCGTTCGAGGCTGTGCTGGAGCTGTCGCCGGATGTTGCGAGCATCGCGCTGACGACGGTCGGCGGTCCGCGCATTCTGAGTGTGCGCTGGTCGTCCGCCGGGATCGTGGAGGACCGCACGCCCCTGGCGCCGCCGGAGCTGAAGGGGATCAGCGTCCTCGCCGACATCTTCCTGTCACTGTGGCCGGTCGAGGCCGTGCAGGCGGCGGCGCCTGCCGGCGTCGAGATCACGGAGGCCGGAGCGCTGCGGCGGGTGGCGGCGGCGGGTCGCACGATCGTGGAAGTCGAGACGCTTCAACGCAGCGACGCCTCGATGCGGCAGGAGCTTCGCCATTCCGATTTCGGCTACACGCTGAGGATCACGACGGAGCCGGCTACGAGGGGGCCAGCGCCGTGACCTACATCAATGACTTCTCGGTGTCGTGCGCCATGGGACGCGGGCGGGCGGCGGTGGGCGACGCGCTGACGGCGCCGATCGCGCTCAGCGAAATGGCGCGGCTGATCGACGGCCGCGAGACCAAGGTCGGGCGGTTGCCGGGCCAGTGGGCGCCGGCGGACCGGGGCGGCTCGCGGACCAATGAGCTGGTCGCCCTGCTGGCGGACGACATGCGCGCCTCGATCGGCGGGGCCATCGACAGACATGGTCCGTCGCGCGTGGCGTTCGTGCTTGGCACCAGCACGACGGGGATCGACGAGGCCGCCGCGCATCTGCGGACGCGCATGGCGACCGGCGCATGGCCCGACAGCTTCCGGTTCGCACGCCAGGAACTCGGCGATCCCTCCGAGTTCGGCGCGAGGCATACCGGCGCGGGCGGCCCGGTCTATACGGTTTCGACGGCGTGCACGTCGGGCGCCAAGGCGATCGCGGCGGGCGCCCGTCTGATCGAGGCCGGTCTTGCGGATGCGGCGGTTGTGGGCGGCGCCGACACGTTGTGCGGGCTGACGCTCAACGGCTTCGCGGCGCTGGAGTCGATCGCGACAGGGGTGTGCAATCCACTGAGCGTCAACCGTTGCGGCATCAATGTCGGCGAAGGCGGCGCACTGTTCCTGCTGTCACGCGAGCCGGGTCCCTGGAGGCTGGAGGGATGGGGAGAAAGCTCGGACGCGCATCACGCGTCGGCGCCCGACCCCACTGGCGCCGGCGCCGAAATCGCGGTGCGGCAGGCGCTGCGCCATTCTGGCGTCAGCGAAGGCGATGTCGGGTTCATCCACCTGCACGGCACGGCGACGCGTCTCAACGACCAGATGGAGGCCGTGCTGGTCCATCGCGTGTTCGGCGCCGACATGCCGTGCGCTTCGAGCAAGCCCATGACGGGTCACACGCTTGGCGCGTCCGGCGCGGTGCAGGCGGCGCTTTCGCTGCTGGCGATGGAGAGAGGTGTCTACCCTCCCCACCTGTGGGACGGAGAGCGCGATGCGGAACTGCCGATGGTGCGGCTCGCGGCTGCTGGGGAGAGCCCAGATTCAAAAGTCGAGAGAATGCTGAGCCTGAGCTTCGCCTTCGGCGGGAACAATGTCGCCCTGATGCTGGGGCGCGGCTGATGGACGATCGTCTTCCGCATCCGCGTGAACTGGCCCCTCATGCTGCGCCGATGCTGCTGATCGACCGCATGACACGTTGCGACGCGCAGCGCGTGACGGCGCAGGCGGTGGTGAGGGAGGACGGATTGTTCTACATGGCCGGGCGAGGTCTGCCGGGCTATGTCGGGTTCGAGATGATGGCACAGGTGGTGTCGGCGTTCGACGGATGGCGACGCAGGGCGCTCGGAGAGGCGCCGGCCATCGGCTTTCTGCTGGGCTGCCGGAAGTATCGCGTCGCGGTCGAGTGGTTCGCGGCAGGCGACGTGCTGGAGATCGAGGCGGTGTCGTTGATCGAGGAGGGCGAGATGCGGTCCTTCGACTGCCGCATCACCGGGTCGGGCGGGAATGTGCTCGCATCGGGCGTGCTCAGCGTCTACCGGCCGTCCGACGCCGAGGCATTCTTCGCGCGGACGCGCGCCAGGGGCGGTGACGGTGAACGATAACGCGATGCGATCCGTGCTTGTGACCGGCGCCAGCAAGGGAATAGGGCGCGCCGTTGCGATCCGTCTTGCGCGCGACGGCTTTGCGGTGACCGTGCATTTCGGGTCGGACGCCGCCGGCGCCGGGGAGACCGCCGCGACGATCCGGGCGGCCGGCGGGCAGGCGGACGTGATCGGATTCGATGTCGCCGACCGCGACGCAGCGAGGACCGCAATCGAGGCGAGGATTCGGGAAAAGGGCGCGTTCTGGGGTGTTGTCGCGAACGCCGGCATCGCCCGCGACAACACGTTCGCGGCCATCGACGGTCACGACTGGGACGCCGTGCTGCGCACCAATCTCGACGGTTTCTACAACACGGTGCATCCGCTGGTGATGCCCATGGTGCGTCTGCGGGCGGGCGGGCGCATTGTCGCCATGTCTTCCGTGTCAGGCGTTATGGGAAATCGTGGCCAGGCCAATTATTCCGCTGCGAAAGCAGGGATGATCGGCGCGGCCAAGGCGCTGGCGGTCGAGCTGGCGAGTCGTGAGATCACGGTCAACGCCGTCGCGCCGGGGTTCATCGAGACGGCGATGACGCAAGGCGCCGCAGTCGGGGACGTGCTGAAGGCCATCCCGATGAAGCGGGCCGGAACCGTCGAGGAAGTCGCCGCCGTTGTCGGTTTTCTGTTTTCATCAGAGGCCGGGTACATTACCCGACAGGTCATCGGGGTGAACGGAGGACTGGTGTAGCGTGAAGCGCGTGGTCGTCACCGGGATGGCGGGGATCACGTCCCTGGGAGACGCCTGGCCGGCGATCCGCGCGGCCATGCATGCTGGACAAACCGGCGTCAAACGCATCCCCGAATGGGAGCGGCTGGTCGATCTGGGTACGCGGCTGGGATCGCCGGCTGACTGGTTCGAGCATGAAGGCGCCTACAGGCGCCAGGCTATGCGCTCCATGGGCCGTGTCGCGGTCATGGCGGTGAAGTCCGCCGAGCGGGCGCTGGCGCAGGCAGGCCTCACGGACGCACCGGTGCTGAAGACGGGACGGACGGGCGTCGCCTGCGGGTCGTCCTTCGGATCGACGCCGCCGACCAAGGATTTCGTCGAATTCCTCGATACCGGCCGCGCCGGCGCGCTCAACGCCACCAGCTACATCCGCATGATGAGCCATACCTCGCCGGTGAACATCGCGGTGTTCTTCGGGCTGCAGGGACGGGTCTACACGACGTCGTCGGCCTGCACGTCGGGCTCGCAGGGCATCGGGTCGGCGTTCGAGGCGATCCAGTCGGGGCGCGCGGACGTGATGCTGGCGGGCGGCGCCGAGGAATTCTGTCCGACCATGACGATGGTGTTCGACCGGCTTTATGCGACCAGCAACCGCAATGACGATCCCAACACCGCCGTGCGGCCGTTCGACGTGTCGCGCGACGGGCTGGTGATCGGCGAAGGGGCCGGAATTCTGGTGCTGGAGGCGCTCGACCATGCCCGCGCACGCGGCGCGCAGCTGCTGGCCGAGGTCGTGGGCTACGCCACCAATTGCGACGGCGCGCACATCTCGCAGCCGGCCGAGGCGACGCAGGTGCAGGTGATGCGCATGGCCCTGGAGACGGCCGGGATCGACGCGGCGCAGGTGGGGTTTGTTTCAGGGCATGGCACCGGCACGGCGGCCGGGGATGTCGTGGAGAGCCGGGCGAGTTCGGCCGTCTATGGGTCGCGGACGCCCTTTCATACGCTGAAGGGACATTTCGGCCATACGCTGGGTGCGTGCGGCGCCATCGAGGCGTGGCTCGGGATCGAGATGATGAATGAGGGCCTGCTGACGGCGACGGCGAACCTCACGGAGGTCGATCCCAAATGCGGGGAACTCGACCATGTGATAGGGGGCGCGCGGAAGGTGGAGGCGGACTATTTCGTGTCGAACAATTTCGCGTTCGGCGGGATCAACACGTCGGTCGTGTTCAGGCGCATATGACTCGTTGACGAACCCAATCCCAACCTCCCCCAAGTGGAGAGGACTTGCACCGGGCGCGTGGCCCGGCTCTCACCTGAACAGCGAGCGTCGCCCATGAAGATGACTGCCTGTCTTGCCCTGGTTGTCCCGGCTCTGGTTGTTGTGGTCGCCGGCCCAGCGGTGGCTCAATCTCCCGCCCCGAATTCGCTCGCGCCGGACGAGCCCTTGTGGGAGGTGCGGCTGGGGGCGACGGCGCTCTATGGCCCGGTCTATCCGGGCGCGTCGGAGACAACGACCAATGGCGTCGCGGCGCCGCTGGTGATCTATCGCGGCGACCGCATCCGGTTTGGCGAGTATGGCGTCGCGCGGGCGATCGCGGCGGAGACCCGGCGGTTCCAGCTCGATGTCTCCCTGGATGCGGCCTATTCGGCGGAGGACGCCGAAGCGCGGGCGGGCATGCCGGACCTCGATTATCTGTTCCAGATCGGACCGCAGGCAGTGATCAGGCTGGCGGATTCGGGCTGGACGGCGGAGGGGCGAACCGAGGTGACGGCGTTCCTGCCGGTGCGCGGCGTCGCATCGACGGACTTTACCTCGATCCGTCATGCGGGATGGCTGACGGAGCCGGCGATCACCTATCGCAGGCAGTTCAACCGCGACCTGCGCGAGAGCTGGAACGTCTCGCTGTTCACGTCTTTCGCCGACGAGGAGTTGATGGATTACTGGTTCGGCGTCGCGCCGGTTTACGCGACGCTGGCGCGGCCGGCGTATGCGGCGGAAGGCGGTTATCTGGCGAGCGGCCTCAAGGCGTCCTGGACACGGGAGATCACCGATGATTTCCAGGTGTTCCTGACCTATCAGGGGCGGGTCTTCTCCGGGTCGGCGAACGAGCGGAGCCCGCTGCTGCAGGAGGATGTGACCCACGCGGTGAGCTTCAGCTTCGTGTGGAAGGCGCTGAAAAGCAAACGGCGGGCGAAGAACGAGGATATGTAGCGCTTCGGCTACCAAGTGACCCCCTCCTGCATTCATGGCGTGGAGAGGCTCGTGCGTGCGTCCCTCCCCCTTTCAGGGTGAGGACAAGACCGGCGCCATTTTCCCTCCTCCCTCTGAAAGGGGGTTACGGGCGAGAGGTTTAAGCTGGCGAGTCGGGACCCACACCGCTGCGAATCCCGGTGTTGAGCGATGGGTCCAGGATAGCGCTGCGCGCTTCCGGGATGACAACCTTATTCGACTTTTCGAAATGTTGGCGAAAGCGCTTCAGGTTGCTGGCTTGAGACTCTTCACATAGGCCGACACCGAACCGTTCCAGCCGCAGCGCGTGCAGCTTCCATCGGTCATCTCGTGCGGGCAGTTGGGATAGAAGTAGAGCCAGTGACTGCATTCCGCGCAGAGCGCGGCCATCAGTGAAGAAGACGCACGGAACGAACTGCCGCATTCGTCGCAGACAGGGCCGGCGTCCGTCACCCTATTTCACCACGACGCCTTCGAGATAGACGCGGGAATTGGTGAAGCCGGAAATGCACTGGAATTCCGTGGCCGAGGAAAAGATCTCGCCGGTGACGTTGGACTTGACGCCCTGTACCGATGTGCCGTTGCGCGCGATGGCGTCAGCCTTGAAGGCGATGAGGGCCGACAGCATGGCCCAGACGCAGGCGCCCTCGTCCGACTTGTTGAGGCCATTGGTGGATTTGCGGGTGGAGGTCGAACCGATCTGCTGGCCGGAGACTGCATCGCCGAAGACGAATTTGAAGTCGCCGATCTTTTCGGCGTAGTCGGGATGACCGACGACAAGGTCGATCGAGTAGGTCTGGAAGTCCTTGCGGGCGTGGGCCGCAGGCGCACAAAGCGCGATGGCGGCAAGCGCGAGACCGGCGAGTCCTGGCTTCATCAATGACGTCCCTGAGCGACCGCCGGAGCGGCGTTGAACGGGGTCGAGGGGTCGCGTGTCCCTTCGGTTCTGTCAACCTTGCCCATGCACCTGCACATGCAATTGTCCATGCAGGCGTCATTGACGTTCGACGGTCGTCCGAGCCTTGAAAACATAGACAAAACAGGATCAGACTGTGGTGGAAAAGCGGCGGATGGGCGTGACCGAAGAAGAGTTCAGGATCGGAGCGGTCATTCCAACCTACCGGCATGTCGACCGGCTAGCGGGCATTGTCGGGCGGCTGCGCGACTTTGGCCTTCCTGTGCTGGTGGTGGATGACGGCAACGGCCCGGCGATCGCCGAGCAGATCGCGGTTCTGCATGACCCGGCCGGCGGCGTCGAGGTCGAACGGCGCGAGCACAATGGCGGCAAGGGCGCGGCGGTGAAGACGGGGCTGCGCGGCGCTGCGGCGCGGGGATGGACGCACGCCCTGCAGGTGGACGCGGACGGCCAGCACGATCTTGAAACGGCGCCGAAGCTGGTCGAACTGGCGCGCCAGCATCGCGAGGCGATGGTGTGCGGCGTGCCGGTCTATGACGCGTCGATCCCCAGGGCGCGCAGGATCGGACGCGGCATCACGCATTTCTGGGTGCGCGTCGAAACGCTGTCGGGCGAGATCAGCGACAGCATGTGCGGGTTCAGGGTCTATCCGCTGGCCTCAACGCTCGCGGTGATCGATCGCGAGATGACGGGCGACCGCATGGATTTTGACACCGAGATCCTCGTGCATCTCAACTGGCGCGGCGTGCGGATCGTGGAGGTCCCGGTGCGGGTGACCTATCCGGAGGGGAATGTCTCGAACTTCCAGATGCTCTGGGACAATGTCCGGATCTCGCTGATGCACACGCGGCTGGCGCTGCAGGCGCCGGTGCGCGTGCCGATCCGGATGTGGCGGCGGCGGCCGAAGGGAGGGAGATTGTCGTGACCCCTCGCCGCAGCGCGCCTGTCCTGTTTTACTGGCCCCCTTGCCGCCAGCGCTATCGGATATGGCCGTGGATGCGTTCCCGGGCTTGATCCGGGAACTTTTTCTCGTCGCGAAAAATCCGGTTGTGGCCAGCCCCGTTGTGGCAGGCCAAGGAAGATTCCCGGGTCGCGCTTCGCTTGCCCGGGAATGACTGCACTGAACCCCCACGCCAGCCTCAGATTTCCTCCTCCCAGACGAGGTTGAGCCAGAAATTGTCCGGCAGGGCTTCGGTGTACCAATGCCGCCTCGACCCGAAGGCGACAGGTTCGTCCGTGCACAGCGGCGCGCGGGCATAGTCGAGCAGGAGGCCGGCCGGCGGGACCTGGCCGAAGGCCTTGAAATGCGCCTCGCCGAAAGTCCAGAGGCGGCAGAAGGCGGAGGCGTCGAGGTCTGCGGTTTGCGCGGATGGCAGATAGAGGGCGGCGATCTCCCGCCAGGGCCGGGCCGGATCGGCGTATTCGACGTCGACGCCAAGGCAGGTGATTGGCGGATTGGCGACGCAGACGGCGACGGTTCCGCGGCTGTGGCTGTGGGAGGCGAGGCGCCAGTCAGGGCCAAGGGCGGCGTGGATCGCGGAGGCGGTGAGGCGCTGGGCGGATTTCGGATGGCGGCGGGCCGCCGGGTCGAGCCAGCGGACCGCGTAGCGCAGGTGGCGAAATTCGCCGTGCATGACGTCGATCCCTGGGCCAGCGCCACCTGTCGCCGATCTGGATCAGTCGATCCAGGTCGACGACAGGTGGCGCTGGATTCTATAGTGTAGAGACTGATTCAACGATCAACCTGGTAGAGGTTGATCGCATCAGGCTCTAGCGTGTCTCCGGCGCTATAGAAGGCCGGCGTGAGCGTGGCTACAACCCGTGAGATGAGCCAGCCTCGATGACACAGAACCCGACTCTTGCGCCGGCCCTTGCGCCGGACTTGTCCCGACCGTCCGTTTCGGGCCTGTCGCTGCGGGCGCAATCGTTTGCCGCGATTCTGGGGCGGGCTGACGGGGAAGAAGCGCTGGGCAAGGCGGCGGGCGAGGACGCTCTTCCCAAGGCGATGCGGCGGCGGATGACCGCCTTTGACGCGGGCGTCGCCCGTTGCGTTGCAGGGCTGGCCGCGCCGGACGTGGACGAGGTGATCGTGTTCGCTTCGCGCTTTGGCAATATGGGCGTGACGCTCGATCTCCTCGTGCAACTGATCCAGCCTGAAACGCTGTCGCCAGCGAAGTTCACGGTGTCCGTTCACAACGCTGCGGCCGGGACGGCGAGCCAGATCCTGCGGAACCGGGCCGGGCACACGGCGGTCGCGGCGGGCATGAAATCGCTCAAGGCCAGATTGACCGAGGCGTGGGCGCGGATTGCTACGGGCAGCCCAAGCGTCCTGCTGGTCTATTCGGACTTTCCCCTGATGAGCCCCTATGAGGAATTCGACGAGCCGGGCGCAGCGGTCCAGCTAGCCGTTAGACTCTGTCTTTTTCACGCAAGGGCTGTCGCTCGCGCGGCGGCCGGCTTTGCAGTGGAAGACGGGCGTGCGGGCGCACAAGGGCTCGTGCGCGCCCTGCAGCTTGGAGCGGAGGCGGTGTCATGGCGAGTGTGAGTGTGACCGCAGGAAGGGCCGCGAGCGTGTTGCAGACAATCGAACGATCCGTGCGCCTGGTGACGACAGCCGTGTCCTTCGCGATCTTCGGCCTGGGCGGTCTGGCGATGGCGCTGATCGTGTTTCCGGCCTTTCACCTGTTCGTCCGCGACAGGAGGCGGCGCGCCGGGATCGCGCAGGCCAGCGTGCATGGCGCCTGGCGGCTTTACGTGCGCGTGATCCAGGCCATGGGGACGGTCAGCGTCTCGTGCGACCGGCCCGACGTGCTGCGCGGCCTGCGCGGAACGATTGTCGTGGCCAACCACCCCTCCCTTCTGGATGTCGTGTTCCTGATGTCGTTCATGGAGCGCACGCGCGCCGTGGTGAAGGCGGGCGTCTGGCGCAATCCGTTCATGGCCGGGGTGGTGACGGCGGCCGACTATATTCCCAACCTTGGCGATCCCGAGAAGCTGATCGCCGACTGCGCCGCAGCGCTGAAGGAGGGCGCAAACCTCGTGATCTTTCCGGAGGGGTCGCGGACGCCGGAAGGCCAGCCGAGGCGTTACCAGAAAGGTTTCGCCCATGCCGCCCTCACGGCCGGCGCTCCGATCCAGATCGTCACCATCACGGTCGATCCGCCAATGCTCAGGAAGGGCGAGCCGTGGCACAGCGTGCCAATGCGGCGCGGACACTGGACGATCCGCGTGCACGAGCGAATTGATACGGTCGGCCAATATGGCTATGACCGCTCGGCCTCCGCTGTCCGCAAGCTCACCATGGACGTCTCCGGTCGCATTGAGGGGTTGTTGCGGGCATGAGCGCGATCGAGTCCGAGCTGAAGCAGATGATCGTCGATGTGCTCGGGCTCGAGGACGTCAGGCCCGAGGACATCGGTTCCGAGGAGAATCTGTTTGACGATGTCGGCCTCGCGCTCGATTCCATTGACGCGCTCGAGCTTGGCGTCACCATCCAGAAGAAATACGGCGTGAAGATCGACCCTCAGGACAAGAACGTCGCCTCGCATTTCCAGACCGTGCGGGCCCTCGCCGACTTCATTGGCGCGAAGTGAGGAGTGAGATGACGCCTCAAGAGGCCTATGCGGAAATCCTGGCGTACCTCACGGGCGCGTTCGAGATACCGGCGGCGGACATCCATCCGGACGCACGGTTGATGGACGATCTCAATCTCGATTCGATCGACGCCGTCGATCTGATGGTGAAGCTGCAGGAATCCACCGGCCGGAAGGTGACGCCGGACCAGTTCGAGAACGTCCGCACGGTGGGGGACCTCGTGACGCTGGTGCAGACCCTGCACGCCGGTCCATGAGCTATTATGATTTCAAGCCGAGACCGCTTGGCCCTGACCGGCTGAGCATCGCGCTGGCCCTGCTGTCGTTGCTGTTCCCGTTGATTGCGCTGCTGGCGGTCCGCCAGGCCGGACCCTTGTGGGTGACGCTGGCGATGGCGGCGGTGATCGCCGTGCGGGCCGGGACGGGTCTGGGCAAGGCCATGCCGGCGGGACTTACATGGGCGGGCTTCGGCGTTGCGGCGAGCCTCGCCGTGCTGACGCTGTGGAACGCCGATCTGGCGATGCGGCTTTATCCGGTGCTGATGAACGCCGCCCTTTTGCTGGCGTTCGGCGTCACGCTGGCGCGTCCGCCCAGCATGGTCGAGCGGCTGGCGCGCATGGTCGAGCCGGATCTGCCTGAAAGCGGCGTGCGCTATACGCGCGCCGTGACATGGGTGTGGTGCGCGTTTTTCGTGGTCAACGGATCAATCGCGCTGTGGACGGCGCTGCGCGCGTCGCTGGAATGGTGGGCGGTCTACAATGGCGTCATCGCGTATGTCGCGATGGGGACGCTACTTACGGTCGAGCTGATTGTGCGGTCGATCGTGCGCGCCGGAGACGATGGGGCGGCGAAGCGGAAGCCGAAATGAACGGCCTGCTGCATGTGCTGGGCTCGGCGCCGCCGGCGCGTGTGCTGTTCGTGGGCGAGGACCGGGGCGTGACCGCGGGCGAGGTGCGGTCCGCAGCGCGGCGAGCGATGGCGCGGGTGGAGCCGGGAGACGGTCCGGTCTTTCTGCACACCGATTCGGCGGCGTTGCTGGCGGCGGGTCTGCTGGCGGGCGCGGCGCTGGGCCGCCGGATCGCGATCCTGCCTCATGCGCTGCCGGCCTATCTGCAAGAAGTGGGGGCGAACGCCGGATCGTTCCTGTCCGACCGGGGCGACAGTGCGGCCCTGATGCTTGAAGCGGCAGCGGGCGACAATGCAGCTTTTGATTTCGCCCCGGACGCCGATGCGGAGCTGATCTTCTTCACCTCGGGATCGACGGGCGCGCCCAAGCAGGCGCCCAAACGGCTGAGCCAGATCGACGCCGAGGCGGTTTACTGGGCAGGCTGGTTCGCAGACCGCGCCGATCATGTGGCGGGGACGGTCTCGCACCAGCACATCTACGGCCTGCTGTTTCGGGTGGCGCTGCCGGTGCTGGCCGGTTGGCGATCAAGCGACCGCCAGGCTTTTGGATGGGAGGCCTTCGCCGCTGATCTGGGGCCGCGCAGCGTGGCGGTGTCGAGCCCGGCGCATCTGACCCGCATGCCGCCGGCGCTGCGGTTTCCCAATGGCGCGCCCGGCTTCGTCCTGTCGTCGGGCCAGGCGCTGCCGCTGACAGGCGCGCTGGAAGCGAGCGAGGCGTGTGGCGCGCCGCCGATCGAGATTCTCGGAAGCACCGAGACAGGTGGGGTCGCGATGCGGCAAAGGCGCGACGACGACGAGCCGTGGACGCCGCTGGGCGGGGTGAGGCTGGCTCTGTCGCCCGAGGGCGTTCTGCTGGTTGAATCGCCCTTCTCCGGCGGAGAGGCGCAGCCCATGGGAGACCATGCGCAGATGCTGCCGGACGGGCGGTTCCGCCTGCTGGCGCGGACCGACCGCGTGGTCAAGGTGGAGGGCAAGCGCGTGTCGCTGGCTCGCGTCGAGGAGGCGCTGGGAGCGCTGGAAGGCGTCGCCGAGGCGGCCGTCGTCGGGCTGTCCGAAAATGGCGGCGAGGCGCTGGGTGCGGTGATCGTACTGACCCCGGAGGGTGGGACGGAGCTGGCGGCAATGGGCGCGTTCCGGTTCACGCGGGGTTTGCGCCGGCTTCTGTCGGCGCGTCTGGAGCCGGCGGAGCGGCCGAAGTCCTGGCGGTTCGTCGGACGGGTTCCGGTCAACGCGCAGGGCAAGCGTGTGGCCGGCGATCTCGCGCGATTGTTCGATACGCCCTCGCTCATCGGGATGCTGGACACGCAAGTCCTGGTGCTGGACGAGTTGACGGTCGAGGCGCGGTTCGTGCTGGCGCCGGAACTGGTCTGGTTCAAGGGGCATTTCCCCGGTAGGCCGGTGCTGCCGGGCGTTGCGCAGGTGCATATCGCGGCGCGTTTGGGCGAGGAAATCTGGGGTTTTTCGCCGGGGAGTTTCGGGGTCAGCCGGATGAAGTTCCGGCGCCTCATGACGCCCGGTGATAGCGTGGTGCTGACCCTCACGCGCGATGTCGCGAGGCGGCGGCTGGCGTTTGCGTTCGCGGCGAATGGCGAGGCGGCAAGCGACGGGGTGGTGGGGTGATGGGGCCGGCAGACCCCCTCCCAGCCTCTCGCTTGTTGACAGGGAAGACGCATAAGGCGGCGGAGTCATTCCCGGGCTTGACCCGAGAAGCTTTTTTCCGTCGCGAATAATCCGATTGTGACAAGGAAGGAAAGATTCCCGGGTCGCGCTTCGCTTGCCCGAGAATGACTTCATTAGGCGCTTCGCGCCCTCCTTCGGGCTACTTCCTGCGCTTCACGGGGCGAGAGTTGACAGGGAAGTCGCATAAGGCGGCGGAGTCATTCTCGGGTTTGACCCGAGAAGCTTTTTTCCGTCGCGAATAATCCGATTGTGACAAGGAAGGAAAGATTCCCGGGTCGCGCTTCGCTTGCCCGAGAATGACTTCATTAGGCGCTTCGCGCCCTTCTTCGGGCTACTTGCTGCGCTTCACGGGGCGCCAAAAGCGCGCGTCACTCGGTATGCGCCGGCCCGAGCAGGACGGCGTTGGCGATCAGCAGGGTGAGGCCATTGAGATAGGCGCGGGTGGTGGGACTCTGGGTGAAGCTGATGACCATGCCCTTGCCCCGCCGCTCGGCCGTCAGATAGGGCTTGAGGGCCAGCTGAAGCCGGTTCTCCTCCCACAGATGACCGCTGGCCAGAAGCCGGTCGGCGGGTGCGAAGCGCAGGGCGGTCGAGCCGTCCGCGTCGTTGAGCGGGGCGAAGATGTCCGACCCGGTGACAAGCACGCCGGTCCGGTCATAGCCCGCCGACAGCCAGTGATCGGGGTCGGCGTCGGTCCACGCCAGGGCGCCGGGCAGGCTGTCGGGCGACGCCTTGCGGTTGAGCTGCGCGGCGTCGAGTTCGGCCTGGGTCTTCAGGCGGGAGCCGGGGACGGTCGTGTCTTTTTCATTGTCGGGTTTGACGATGGCGGGCAGCGCCGGATCAATCCAGTCGCGTTCGAGACGGAGCGCGGAAAAACCGATTTCGGGATCGGCGAAGTAGTTCACCGCCGCGCCGAAGCCAACCAGAACGCCGCCATTCTTGACGAAAGCGTCCAGCGCCGTCTTGCCGCCGCCGCCGAGCGCGTCGGCATAGGCATAGCCTTCGGGCAGGATGACGAGGTCATAGCGGGAGAGGTCCGCGCGGGCGAAGGCCGACGCGCGGATCGGCGCGACGGGAATGCCGAGGACGCGCTCCAGCATGTAGCGTGTGGAGCCCGCCGAGGTCGGATCAATGTCGCCTTCCCAGGCAAGGGCCACCTTTGGCGTCTTGAGGTCCCGGGCTTCGGAGCTGCCATAGTTGATGCCGCTGTCGACCCAGCCCGATGAAAGCGGGACGAGTTCGGCGCCGATGTCCGATGCGAGGCGCTGGAGCGTTGTTCCCATGCCGTCCGGATTGGCGCTGCCGGTGAAGACGACCGCGCCGCGCCCGAAGGTGCGTCCGCCCGAGCTGAAGGGCTTGTCGAGGGTGCGGCCCCTGAGGCCGGCGGCGAGCGCGGCGAGGACGAGCCTGGCCTGCCCCGCGTCGGTCCACGGAACAGCGTAACCATAGGCGCCGGACGCGGGGCCTAGCGGCGCAGCAATGGGGTCGGCGGCGGAGATCATCGTTCCCGCCGGGGCGGCGACGCAGGAAATCGAGGCGAGGCCGTCCATCACCGGCAGCGACCAGGCCGTAACGTCGTAGAGTTCATGCGGCAGGCCGGAGGCGCGGCGCTGTTCCTGGCCCTTCATGAAGGCGTCGGAGAGCGGGGTCGTCTCGGCCAGCAGCGACTTGATGAGCGGCCGGTTGGGCCGGGCGCTGTCGATGACCAGAGCCCCGGATGCGTAGGTCTTGCCGCAGATGCGCGATCCCGGCGCCGTCCGGGAGACCGGAATGCCCTGGAACGCTAGTCGCCGGGCGAGGTCCTCGGCCTGCCAGCGCCGCTGTGCGAGATCGACGACGAAATAGCGGTCCTTGGCATTGCGGCCCGAGGCGACGTTCTCCGCGCGATAGTCGGCGAAGCTGGTGAGGAAGCGATCCTTGTTGTCGGCGACGGTCTCGGCGGTGGCGAGGGTCGAGACGAGGTGGCGCAGGACGCCGTCGCGATAGGTGAGGCTCGTTCCGTTGGGGCGGTCCCAGACCAGGCCGCGCGCGGAGCCCTGCTCGTAGGTCATGGCGATGGCGCCGTTGAGCTTGGGCCACATGTCGCCATAGCCGGGATAGAAGGCGTCGAAGACCTCGCGGGTGTAGTAGTCGAAGCCGTACTGGTCGAACCAGCGGGCGTTGTTGCGGCCGATCAGGTCTTCGAGATCGAGCTGGGCGCGGGTGACGTTGGGATTGATCGGTTCGGCGACCGGAGGGAAGAAATAGGTCTCGTCGCCGCCCATTTCGTGGGCGTCGACGACCGCCACGGGGTTCCAGGCCTGCATCGCCTGAACGCGGCCGCGCGTCTCGGGCTGGGTCAGGGCGAACCAGTCGCGGTTCATGTCGAACAGATAGTGATTGTAGCGCCCGCCGGGCCATGGCTCGTCGTGTTCGGCGGTGTAGCGGTCGCCCTGGGGCGCGAGCCCCCGGGCCGCCTCGAAGGAGTTGACGAAGCGGTTGCGCCCGTCCGGGTTCTGCATGGGATCGATGATGACGACGGTGTTGGCAAGGATCCTGTCGACCGTAGGGTCTCCACGGGCGCCCACGAGGTGGTAGGAGAGCGCGATCGCGGCGTCGGTCGATGAAATCTCGTTGCCGTGAACCCCATAGCTCAGCCAGACCACGGGGGGCGTGTCGGCAAGGAGGCGGTCGCGGTCCGTCAGGCGCTCGCCCGAGGCGAGACGCGCCATGCTGGCCTGGATTGCGTCGAGGCGCGCAATGTTCCGGGGCGAGGCGATGACGGCGTAGATGAGGTCGCGGCCCTCCCACGACCGGGCGTAGGTGGTGAGCTTGACGCGGTCGGGCGCAGCGGCGGCGATGGCCTCGAACCATTTCAGGGTGTCGCCCGGCGAGGTGATCTCCGCCCCGGAGGCATGGCCGATGACGGATAAGACGGTGGGGATGGCGGGGTCGTAGGAGGCGGCGAGGAGGTTGGCAGGCGGCGCGGCGGGCGTCTGGGCGGCAGGCGTCTGGGCGGCGATCGGGCCGGCGGCGCAGATCAGGGCGGCTGCTGCGCCAAGGCCGAAAGCGAGCATACGTGCAGAGGTCATGAGTTTTTCCGTAATTGCTGCGCCCGCCCGGCCGGCGCCGCATCCGCGCCAGTGAGCATTTCAGGCGGGCCTGACGCAACAGGCGGTCAGGCCGGTTGACAGGTTTCCTCTTTCGACGCGCAGATTGGGAGCGGTTTCTCGCGGGGGGCGATCCCACCGGGATGCAGCGCTCGAAGCCGGTTAGCCGCAACCGGAACGGAACCTGACCAGCGCCGCCGGACCGATCAACATGCGTTGGTCCCGCGCGTGGTGCATCCTTCGATCAAACTGGCTCCGATTGATCGAAGAAAGATGCTCAGTGTCGAAAGTGCAGAGCAATCTGTCTGCGTCCAGGCGGACAAAGGTTGCTCCAGGCGGGGCGATTCTTTGCCGCACCTATTTGGAAGATTCTGTGAAACCCCGGTCAAATCGCAATCATCGGTTTGACGGCGGGCAATCCTGCTTCATAAACAATCCGAGGCGTTGGAGCCGGATCGCTTTGGGTGGAGCCGCTCCTCGCTTCCCTGAAGCGTGAATCCGTCTCTCACTTGATGCGAAGGGCACGATCCACGGTCTGGATGATTCCGTCCAGATCGATCGTTTTCTAAAGCGTGGTCGCAGTCGATGCTGGAATTGAGGGACATTTCCAGACGCGTCGCCGGCGAGACGCATATCGACAAGACATTCCTGCGCCTCGATCGCGGTTGCATGAACGTGCTGCTGGGGCCGACCCTGTCCGGCAAGACCAGCCTCATGCGCCTGATGGCGGGGCTGGACAAGCCGACGAGCGGCGAGGTGTTGTTCAACGGCAAGGACGTGACTGCGGCGCCGGTGCGCAAGCGCAATGTCGCGATGGTCTACCAGCAGTTCATCAACTATCCCGGCTGGAGCGTGCGCGACAACATCGCCTCGCCGCTGAAGGTCAAGGGCGCCGACCGTCAGACCATCGCAAGAGAGGTCGCCCGGGCTGCGGAGCTGCTGCGGCTCGGACCCTATCTGGAGCGCAAGCCGCTGGAGCTTTCGGGCGGGCAGCAGCAGCGGGTGGCGCTGGCCCGGGCCATCGTCAAGAAGGCCGATCTGGTGCTGCTGGACGAGCCGCTGGCCAATCTCGACTACAAGCTGCGGGAAGAGCTGCGCATGGAGCTGCCGAAACTCTTCGCCGATTCGGGTTCGGTCGTTGTCTACGCCACGACGGAGCCCGGCGAGGCGCTGCTGCTGGGGGGCAAGACCGCGACGCTGTCGCAGGGAAGGATCACGCAGTTCGGCCCGACGCTGGAGGTCTATCGCCGGCCGGAGGATCTCGTCACCGCCGCGACGTTCTCCGATCCGCCGCTGAACATGCTGAAGGTTCACGCGAGCAGCGGCAGGACATGGCCGCAGAATGGCGACGCCAGCCTGTGCGGCCTGCGCCCCCTTCCCGACGGAGCGTGGACGCTCGGGTTTCGCGCCCATCATCTGCGCGCCGGCAAGGGCTCGGACCGGGCGCTGACGTTCAGGCTGAAGGTGGTCTCAAGCGAGATCACAGGCTCGGAAAGCTTCATCCATGTGACCGTGAACGGGGAGCGGTGGGTCATGCTGACACAGGGCGTTCACGCCCACGCGCCGGGCGCCGCGCTGGAGGGCTTCGTCGAGCCCCAGCATGTGATGACGTTCGACGGGGATGGACTGGCCGTCAAGTTCCGCGAGGCGGCGTAACCGCATGGCGCGCATCGACCTCGACAGCATCCGGCATGCGTATGGCGCGGCGCCCAAATCGGATGCGGATTACGCGCTGAAGCGCGTCCACCAGACATTCGACGACGGTGGCGCCTACGCACTGCTGGGACCGTCCGGGTGCGGCAAGACCTCGCTGCTGAACATCATGTCGGGGCTGGTGAGGCCCACTGAGGGAAAGGTGCTGTTCGACGGCCGGGACGTGACCGAACTGCCGACTGAAAAACGCAACATCGCCCAGGTGTTCCAGTTTCCGGTGATCTACGACACGATGTCGGTGCGGCAGAACCTGGCCTTCCCGCTGCGCAATCGGGGGATGAGGCGCGGCGAGGTGAAGGTCCGGGTCGATGAGATGCTGGAGATCATCGGTCTCGCCAGGCAGGGTCACCGCCGCGCGCGTGGCCTGACAGCGGACGAGAAGCAGAAGATTTCGCTGGGCCGCGGGCTGGTGCGCGCGGACGTCAACGCAATCCTCTTTGACGAGCCGCTGACGGTGATCGATCCCCAGATGAAATGGGAATTGCGCGCGCAGCTGAAGGCGCTGCACCGCAGGTTCGGGTACACGATGGTCTACGTGACCCACGACCAGACCGAGGCGCTGACCTTCGCCGACCGGGTGATGGTGATGTACGAGGGCGAGGTGGTGCAGGTGGGCGCGCCCGCCGAGCTGTTCGACCGGCCAAGCCATACCTTCGTCGGCTATTTCATCGGCTCGCCCGGCATGAACATCCTGCCCGTCAATCTGGACGGCGCCACGGTGAGGCTGGGAGAGCATGCGATCGCGCTGCCGGGGGCGCCCAAGGCGTTCCTCGCCAAGAAGGTGGAACTGGGCGTGCGGCCGGAATTCGTGCGACTGGGACGCGAGGGACTTCCCGCCGAGATCGTGCGGGTGGAGGATGGCGGACGGCTGAAGATCGTCCGCACGCGGGTCGCGGGACGGGACATCGCCATCGTGTTGCAGGAAGGCGCCGAGATTCCGGCGGACGCGCGGGTCAGCTTTGATCCGGCCGGCATGAACCTCTACGCCGATAGCTGGCGCGTCGAACTGGTCGGGGTGTCGCAATGAAGACCGAGAACCAGAAGGCGTGGCTTCTTGTCCTGCCCGTGCTGGTGCTGGTGGCGTTTTCGGCGCTGATCCCGCTGATGACGGTGGTCAATTATTCGGTTCAGGACACGTTCGGGAACAACCAGTTCTTCTGGGCGGGCACGGCCTGGTATGAGCAGGTGCTGAAATCCGAACGGTTCTGGAACGCGCTGGGCCGCAATCTGGTCTTTTCGGCGATCATCCTCGCGATCGAGATTCCGCTGGGGGTGTTGATTGCGCTCAACATGCCGCGCAAGGGGATCGGCGTCGCGGTGTGTCTCGTGCTGATGGCGCTGCCACTGCTGATCCCGTGGAATGTGGTCGGGACGATCTGGCAGGTGTTCGGCCGGGTGGATATCGGGCTGTTGGGTGCGGCGCTGACCGGCGCGGGCGTCGATTACAACTATGTGCAGGATCCCATCGACGCATGGGCGACGCTGGTGCTGATGGATGTCTGGCACTGGACCAGCCTCGTGGTGCTGCTGGCCTATGCCGGGCTGGCGGCGATACCCGACGCCTTCTACCAGGCGGCGCGCATTGACGGGGCCAGCGGCTGGGCGGTGTTCCGCCACATCCAGTTGCCGAAGATGAGCCGCGTGCTCACCATTGCGGTGCTGCTGCGGTTCATGGACAGTTTCACGATCTACACCGAGCCGTTCGTGGTGACGGGCGGCGGGCCGGGCAATTCCACGACCTTCGTGTCGATCGACCTCGTGCAGATGGCGGTGGGGCAGTTCGACCTCGGGCCGGCGGCGGCGATGTCGATCATCTACTTCCTGATCATCCTGCTGTTCAGCTGGGTGTTCTACACGGTGATGACGCGCAATGACGGCCCGGAGATCCTGAAGGCGGAAGCTGTCGCGAAGGGGCGCGCGCCATGAAGCGCATCGGCCTGGTTGTCCCCACGCTCTATATCCTGTTCCTGATGCTGCCGATCTACTGGCTCGTGAACATGAGCTTCAAGACAAATACCGAGATCACGTCAGGCGTCTCGCTCTGGCCGCTGGCGCCGACGCTGCGCAATTACGCGGTCATCTTCAGCGATCCGAGCTGGTACAATGGCTATGTCAACTCGATCATCTATGTCGCGCTGAACACCGTGATCTCGCTGGCGGCGGCGCTGCCGGCGGCGTATGCGTTCTCGCGCTATCGCTTCTTTGGCGACAAGCACCTGTTCTTCTGGCTGCTGACCAACCGGATGGCGCCGGTCGCGGTGTTCGCGCTGCCTTTCTTCCAGCTCTATTCGGCGTTCGGCCTGATCGACACGCACATCGCCGTGGCGCTGGCGCACTGCCTGTTCAACGTGCCACTGGCGGTGTGGATTCTCGAAGGGTTCATGTCGGGCGTGCCGCGCGAGATCGACGAGACCGCGTACATAGACGGGCACTCGTTTCCGAGTTTCTTCGTGCGCATCTTCACGCCGCTGATCGCCAGCGGGATCGGCGTCGCGGCGTTCTTCTGTTTCATGTTTTCATGGGTCGAGCTGCTGATCGCGCGGACGCTGACGACGACGGCGGCCAAGCCGATCTCGGCGATCATGACGCGGACCGTGTCGGCGTCGGGCATGGACTGGGGGGTATTGGCGGCGGCAGGCGTGCTGACCATCATTCCGGGCGCGATCGTGATCTGGTTCGTGCGCAATTATATCGCCAAGGGCTTTGCGCTGGGGCGGGTGTAGGGGCGTCCGCCTTGCAGAAGCTTATTGCCAATCCGGGTGCTTCTGTGTGAGGGACTGTGTGGAGGTTCACACATGGCCACGAACTTGTCGATCGACCCGGCGCTGATCGAGCTGGCTCTTGAAGTCAGTGGCGAAAAAACCAAAAAGGCGGCAGTGACCCGAGCGCTCGAGGAGTTCATCGCCAGGCGGCGGCAGAAGAGCTTCCTCGACCTTGTCGGAAAACTGGATTGGGATCCGACTTACGACTACAAGGCCGAGCGGGACCGCGGTTGACATTGCTTGTCGACACCAGCGTGTGGTCGCTGACGTTGCGCCGCGACCAGCCTGAGCCAGTGCCTGAGGTGACCGAACTCAGTCGCGCTTTTTCCGGCAGTGAAACAATCGTAACGACTGGACTCGTACTTCAGGAAGTTCTGCAGGGGTTCTTCGGACCCAAGGCGCGAAATCAGCTGTTGGAACGATTCAACAATTTGCCATTTCTGGTTCCGGATCGTGCCGATCATGTCGAAGCTGCCGAACTGCGCAATCGTTGCCGCCGCGGAGGTGTCCAGATCGGGACCGTCGATGCCCTGCTTGCGCAGCTGTGCATCCGCCACGGCCTGACGATGCTGACAAGCGATCGGGATTTTCGGCTCATGACCGCTCATTGCGCATTGCGGGTATGGCCGGCGCCGGCATAAATCGCGACCGGATCGCGAGTCTTGCGGCGACTTCTCCTTCCTGAAACGCTCCCACCGGCGCCATCATCCCGCCGCTGGCCCCGGCGCGCCAAGCGAACGCGAGTTGACGATATGGCTGACACACAGGTCGAAAACGCTGCGATCGGGCATGACGATCTGTTTCTCATAGCGAACGTCCATCCGAGGCGAAGCGGTCTGCCTTTCGTCGTCTATATTCTGGAAAAGCAGGGCCGCCATGATGTGCGGGTGAAGGTCGCGGCGGGCGCCAAGGCGCCTCCCTTCATTGCGTCGCTCTCGGTCCGACCCGAGGCGGCGATCGTCGCGGGCGATTTGTCCGGTCGAGATTTCGATCTCGCGCGCCGGTGGATCGAGTTGAATCGCGACGTGATCATCGGCTATTGGGATCGCACCATCGAGGATACCGCCGACGCCTTGAACGCCCTTCAGGTCTTGCCCGCAGGGTAAGGCGCTTCGCACGGCCAGGGGCGTCTGGGATGATAACCCAATTGAGGAGGCCTTCATGAACACCCGATACATACCGCCTGAAGCGACAACTGCCGGACAGCGCCGCAAGGGTCAGAGACTGACGCTGGTGGGCGCCGTGCTGTTTGGCTGCGGCGTCGTCGGGACGTTGCTGGCGACCGTGCTCAAGGTCGTGTGGCTGGGCGTGCTGGGCGGTCCGATCGGACTTCTTTCCGGGCTGGCCGTCTTCATCGGCGCTGTGTGTTTCATCTACGGCTTCAAACTGCTCCAGTCGGCGCGGTCGGCCGCAGGCGCGTGACGACGCCGACGCCGGACACAAGGGCGCAACGCTTGGTGCTGGCTGGCGTGATGCTAGTGATGGGCGGCGTCGTGTTCGGCGGCGGCACAGCGATCGCGCTGCATCTGGTGGGGATGAGGCCGGCGGCAATGGCGGTGGCGGTCGTGGCGGGACTGATGGTCGTCGCGGGAATTGCGGTGCAGGTTGCGGGAGCGATAAAGCTGAAGGCGGGGAAGACGTGAGCAGGATTGCGAGAGTTGCCGGGTGGCCCGCCCCCTATCACCCTTCGGGGTACTTCCCCCGCCTTGCGGGGGAAGAGAGCGCCTCGGCGCATCGCGCAGTCCTCACCCGTTCAAGCGGGAGGCGACCCGGAGGGTCGGAGGGGCATCGCTCGACCTTGAGGGCGCGACGCAGGGGGGTCGGTTCATGAGTTTCGCGTGGATGGCGTGGACGCCGGTGACGGCGCTGTTCTTCTGCGGCATCGCCGCCATGCTGGTCCTGATGGGCGTCTGGGCGCAGATCTCGCCGAAGAACGAGGCGCGCGTCGGCTTGCTCGGCGTCGCCACGCAACGGGGCGACCGGCTCTTTCTCGGCCTGCTGGGGTCGGCGTTCATTCATCTGGCGTGGATCGGGCTCGCGCCTGAAGGCTTGCCGCTGTGGTTCGCCTCGGCCGCGTCGCTGGTTTACGCGGGACTGGTTTTCAGGTTTGTGTGACACAAGGTGGTCGGGACGAGCCCGACCATGACTGCGGGCAGTCGGGACGAGCCCGATCATGAGCGTGGGCGGCCCAAAGCAGGCGGCCCCAAATGGGAGGATACCATGCGGCTTCTGACGAACCGGGCCCGCGCGGCCTTGCTGGCGTGCGCGTCGGTGCTGGCGCTGGGCGCCGCCGGATGCGGACCCAGGCCGGCCGATCAGCAGGCGACAGGCGCAGACACCGCCAACCGGCGGCCCAACCCCAATGCGGCGGTGGCGGCGACGACATTCCTCGACGCCGAAATCGGTGAGATGTCGTCGCTTTCGCGCGCCGACCAGGAAGCGGAGATGGCGTGGTTCGCGGGCGCCGCCGCCCCCTATCAGGGTCTGGAGATCAAGGTGGTTTCCGAGACGATCACCACGCACGAATATGAGAGCAAGGTGCTGGCGCCGGCGTTCACGGCGATCACCGGCATCAAGGTGACGCACGACCTGATCGGCGAGGGCGATGTCGTCGAGAAACTGCAGACACAGATGCAGTCGGGCCAGAACATCTACGACGCCTATGTGAATGATTCGGACCTGATCGGCACGCACTGGCGCTATCAGCAGGTGCGGAATCTCACCGACTGGATGGCCAACGAGGGCAAGGACGTGACCAGCCCGACGCTGGACCTCGGCGATTTCATCGGCATCAAGTTCACGACGGGACCGGACGCGAAGGTCTATCAGCTGCCCGACCAGCAATTCGCGAACCTCTACTGGTTCCGCTATGACTGGTTCACCGATGCGAGGAACAAGGCCGACTTCAAGGCGCGGTATGGCTATGACCTCGGCGTGCCGGTCAACTGGTCGGCCTATGAGGACATCGCGGAGTTTTTCACGGGCCGCGAGATCGACGGAAAAAAAGTCTTCGGCCACATGGACTATGGCAAGAAGGATCCATCCCTGGGCTGGCGCTTTACTGACGCCTGGCTGTCGATGGCCGGCAATGGCGACAAGGGCGAGCCCAACGGGCTGCCGGTCGATGAGTGGGGCATTCGCGTCAACGAGCAGTCGCAGCCGGTGGGCTCATGCGTCGTGCGCGGGGGAGACACCAACGGGCCGGCGGCGGTCTATTCGATCACCAAATACATTGAATGGCTGAAAGCCTACGCGCCGCCCCAGGCGCAGGGCATGACGTTCTCGGAATCCGGGCCGGTGCCGGCGCAGGGCGAGATCGCGCAGCAGATGTTCTGGTACACGACCTTTACAGCCGACATGGTGAAGCCGGGACTGCCGGTGATGGACGCGAGCGGCGCGCCCAAATGGCGGATGGCGCCCTCCCCCCATGGCGCCTACTGGGAGGAAGGTCAGAAGCTCGGCTACCAGGACGCGGGATCGTGGACGCTGATGAAATCGACGCCGGAGGATCGCGCCAAGGCGGCCTGGCTCTACGCGCAGTTCGTCACGTCGAAGACCGTGGACGTCAAGAAGGCGCACACCGGGCTGACCTTCATCCGCGAGAGCACGATCCAGCATCCCTCGTTCACGGTGAGGGCGCCGAAGCTGGGCGGGCTGGTCGAGTTCTATCGCTCGCCCGCGCGGGTGCAGTGGTCGCCAACGGGCACCAACGTGCCGGATTATCCCAAGCTGGCGCAGCTCTGGTGGCAGAATATCGGCGACGCGGCGGCCGGCGCAAAGACGCCGCAGCAGGCGATGGACGCGCTGTGCGCGGCGCAGGAGGCGGTGCTCGAGCGTCTGGAGCGCGCGGGCGTGCAGGGCGGGATCGGGCCGAAGCTGAATGCGCCGGAAGATGCGCAGGTCTGGTTCGACCGGGCCAAGGTCAGTGGTGGCGCGCCCAAGGCCAAGCTGGCGAACGAAGATCCCACGCCCGAGACGGTGGACTACGACACGCTGATCAAGAGCTGGAACTAGACTCCGGGCGGTCATGGCCGGTTGAGAGTCGGGGAGAGAGGCGCATGAGGTTTGTTGCACTGTTGGCGGCGCTGCTGGCCCTGGCCTTGACGCAGGCAGCCTCGGGCCAGGGCGTCGAGGTTGTCGGCCCCATCGCGCAGACCGAGGCTTCGCATGCTTTCGGCGGCGCGGCGTTCACGCTGCGGCCGGAGAAGCTTGGCGAACAGGGCTATGTCGAGGAAGAGTTCTTCGTGTCCGGCGCGGCCAATGTCTATGACTGGCCGGCGGGTGGACCCGCTGTCGTGCGAACCGCCGATGCGCCCTACACGACCCGGGTGCTGGTGAGGCGGCCGCGGTCGAAAGGAAAATTCTCCGGCCGCGTCATCGTGGAAATGCTGAACCCGTCCAACCTCTTCGATCTCAATATCGGCTGGGCGATCCACCATCAGGAGCTGACGCGGTCGGGCGACGCCTGGGTGGGGATCACGGCCAAGCCGGTGGCGGTCGCGACCCTGAAGGCGTTTGATCCTGCGCGCTATGCCGGGCTGTCGTGGGCCAATCCGCTGGGCCGGGACGATCCGCGCAATTGCGCGGCGGTTGGCGACACGACGAAGGAGACCGAGAACGGGCTGGTGTGGGACATCCACACTCAGGTGGGCGCATGGCTGCGCGGGAACAGCGCCGACAATCCGTTTCGCTATGAAGGCGGGACTTCGCGGGTGAAGCGGCTTTATGGCTGGGGCTATTCGCAGACCGGGAGCTTTCTGTTCACCTATATCAACGCGGTGCAGCCTCTGGTAATGGCGCGCGACGGCAAGGCGATGTTCGACGGCTATGTCGTGGCTGTGTCCGGCGGGCCGGCGCCGATCAACCAGTGCGCCGAGCGCATTCCGCCAGGAGATTCGCGGCGGCCGATCCGCAATGCGGGGACGCCCGTGATGCATGTGATGAGCCAGTCGGACTATCTCGGCTGGGTTCCCAACCGGCGCGAGGATGGCGATGCGCCGGCCGACCGCTACCGGCATTACGACATCGCCGGGGCGGGACACGCGACGCCGGACGAGCTGTGGTTCGCGGCGCGATCCGAGGACATTGTGAGGGGCGGGCGCATGCCGCCGCCGATGAGCTGCAATGAGGGTCCGCGCAGCCGGTTTCCGAGCAGCGTCGCGTTCAACGCAATCTATCGCAATCTCACATCCTGGGTGGAGCGCGGAACGCCGCCGCCAGCTTCGCAGGATATTCTGGTCGCGGACGGCAAGGCTGTGCTCGACGTGCATGGCAATGTGACTGGCGGGGTGCGCTCGCCCCTTGTGGATGCGCCGACCAGCACCTGGAACGGCAATTCGACCGGTCTTTCCTTCTGCCGGATCGCGGGCCACGAAGTCCCGTTCGGGGCGGACAAGCTGGCGGCGCTCTATCCCAGCCAGAAGGCGTTCGAGGCGGCGTTCGGCGCAAGCGTCGAGGCGCTGGTGAAGGCGCGTTTCATCACACGTGAGGATGGCAAGCGACTGAAGGCGCAGGCGGGAGACGTGAATATCCGGTAGGGCGGGTGGGCGCTTCGCAGCGCCAGACATCGGCGGCCCTGGCGAAGAGGATGGGATTCGAACCCACGATACCGGTAAGGGTATACGCCCTTAGCAGGGGCGCGCCTTCGACCGCTCGGCCACCTCTCCGCAGGCGCTCCGCCAGCGAAGCGGCAGTCCTAGCGGGTTTCAGGCGGCGCGCAAGCCTGTCGGGGAGATTGCACCTTTCGCCGCCCGTGGAGATCAAGGCGCCCCGCGTCGGTTGCCGCCGTTCAGAACTTTTTGGTCACGCCGATTTCGAGCTGACGGCCGCGCGGATTGCCATAGCCCGGATAATAGCCAAGGCGGGTATTGCCTGCCGCGCCGCCCGCCGCCGAGTGCTGGGCGGGCACGGGATCCTTGTCCGTCAGGTTGAGGATGGAGAGGCGAAGCTCCAGATCCTCCCAGACGGGCGAGGTGAGGATGTAGTTGAAGTCGAAGTCGAGATAGTCCTTCGGCTTCGTTCCAAACTTGGGAAACTGGAGGACGCCGCCGACCGATCCGGTCGGCGTCAACTGGCCTGTGAAGTTGCCGGTGTCGTCCCGGAAACCGGAGATGTAATTGGCCCGCAAATTGAAGCGATGGTTGTCGAGCGAGTAACCAAGCGATGCGTTGCCTCGCCAGCGCGGCATGATCGTGCCGCCGCGCGTGAGGTTGGCCCAGGCGAGACCGTCGAAGCTCGCCTGGTAGGGCGTGCCGTCGGGCAGCGCATAGCCCTTGACCTTGTAGACCATCACGGTCGTGCCCGAGAGGGCGGCGTTGATCGTCCCCGGACCGAGATCGTGCGAGTAATCGACGCTGAAATCGAGACCGTTCGTTATAAAGCCGCCGGTGTTGAGCGTGAACCGGAAGACGTTGAGCAGATCCGCGCCCGTGGTGCGCGCCGTGTCGGTCAGCGCCGCCGTGTCGTTGCAGGGCTCGGTGAACGTGACCAGTCCGATGAAGGGAGCGTTGCAGACCGCAACCGAAGTCGACGTCGGACTGGTGGTCGCTGCATTGGTTGTCGGGTTGCGGAACACGCTGCCAAAGACCTGCGCCAGGGCGGTGTCTCCGACCTCCTTGTCGATGATGATTTCCCAGAAATCCAGGCTGGCGCGCAACTGCCCGCCAAAAAGTTCGGGCGCGTAGATGACGCCGATATTCATCGCCTGATCGTCTTCCGGGGTAATGCCCGGGGCCGTCCGCGTCGTGGTCGCGACATTGCGCAGCAGCGTGCTGACATAGGCCGTGCCCTGCACGTCGCCGGATGCGCCAAGATCGTCCGGGGGGGCCTGGAAGTTGGTCGAATAGGAGGCGCGGAAAGATAAATCCGAACGCAGGTCGTACTTGCCGGCGATCTTCCAGATATTGCCGACCACCGCGCCGTATTCCTCGCGACGTCCCGCCAGCTGGACATTGAGATTGTCGAGGACCGGAAACTGCAGCTCGCCATAGTAGGAGATGACCTGACGGTCGGCGGCGAAGGGGCGCTGCGCGGCCAGGCCGGAAGAAAGAACGGACCGCGGTCGGCATAGCAGGCGCTGAGGCCCGTGAAGGTCGGCGCGAGGCCGATGTCGTCGTTCCAGGGGCAGCGCTGACCGGCGATCGCGATCTCTTCCTGCGAGCCGCGAGGCTGGCCGCGCGATTCCGTCTGCCGCCACTCGGAGCCGACACCCCAGGAGATCGGGCCGCCGGGCAGTTCGAGGACGGGAATGTCGCCCGTGAAGGTCGCGTTGAAGGTGAGCGCCTCGTTGGTCGTCTCGTATCTGCGGTCGCGATGCACGCGGGAGCGGCCGGGCAGGCGGCGGAATCATGGCCCGCAAGTGAACTCCCCGCCGATACAGGCGTTGCATGGCTTGGCGCCCGGATCGAGCCCGTGCATGACAAGATCCGTGCGCTGAAAGACGAGTTGGGCGGGAATCCCGGCGACCGGCACTAGGCTCTGTGGACAATTACCGCAAGGCGATGATGGTGGCGGCGATGTTCCAGGTTGCTGCATAGCTTGAATCTGTCTTGTCGTATCGCGTGTTCACGCCTCTGAACTCCTTGATTTTGCTGAAGTAGTTTTCGATCAGATGACGCCATCGGT
>Ga0163152_10001056_pt1 | contig 44778 bp, 48 predicted proteins | sample OliLakLV19MP8IB2_FD_148635 | JGI IMG/M metagenome (GOLD analysis project Ga0163152, IMG submission 148635) | Freshwater microbial mat bacterial communities from Lake Vanda, McMurdo Dry Valleys, Antarctica - Oligotrophic Lake LV.19.MP8.IB-2 | ecosystem: Environmental > Aquatic > Freshwater >...
CCCCTAACCCCGCCCCACAAGGGGCGGGGAAGTTATGAGAATCTTCCACGCGCTTTCGCAGCAAGATCAATCTTCGGCAGCGGCCCGCTCACGCCAGCGCTACCCGGCGCAGGCTCTGGCGCCCATGCAGTCTGCTGAAATTTCGAGCACACATACTCGGGCAAAAACCGCGACCGGATCGCGTACACGTGCTTGTCACCGCCGCGCGATTGTTGCGTGTGATAGAAACGCTGCGGTGTGATGAGGTGCAGCTCATCCTTCGCGCGCGTCATCGCCACATAAAGCAGCCGCCGCTCCTCCTCCAACTCCGCTGTCGAACCCGCACCGAGATCGGACGGCATGCAGCCATCGACGACATTGAGCACGAACACGTTCTTCCACTCTTGCCCCTTGGCTGAGTGGATCGTCGACAAAATGAGATAGTCGTCGTCCTTCGACGACTTCCCACTCTCATCGCTGGTCGAATTCGGCGGATCGAGTGTCAGCTCCGTCAGAAAACTCGTGCGCCCGCCAAACGTCGCGCCAATGCGTTGCAGTTGATCGATATCGCCCGCACGCACGCGCGCATCATCATAGCGCTCAGCCATCATCGGCCCATACCAACGCGCCGCCAGGTCGAGATCGCTCGGCCAGGCCGGCGACTTCTCCATCGCGCCAAGCATTTTCTTCAAAGCGCCCCACGCCTCCGCCGCGCCAGCCGGCGGCGCCGTGTTGCGCACCGCGCCGTACGCGCCGAATTCATCGACCGCATCCAGAATACGCGATGCCTTCGCTGGCCCAACACCCGGCACCAATTGTAACGTCCGGAACCCGGCGATGCGATCGCCGCCATTTTGCGCCCAGCGCAGGATCGCCAGAAAATCCTTCACGTGCGACGCTTCGAGGAATTTCAACCCACCGAACTTCACGAACGGAATGTCGCGCTTCGCAAGCTCCAGCTCGACCGGCGCTGAGAAATCCGCCGCGCGAAACAGAATTGCTTGCTGCATCAGCGTCAATCCGCGCTCGCGCGCTTCCAGCACCGACTCCGCAACATAAGCCGCCTGCGCCGCCTCATCGCGCACGCTCACCAGCTTCGGCGCGATCCCGCCACTTCGCGTGGTGCGCAAATTTTTGGTGAAACGCTCCTTCGCCAGATCGATCACGGCATTCGACGCTTCAAGGATCGGCGCTGTCGAGCGATAATTCTGCTCCAAAGTCACCATCCGCGCCTCCGGCGTAAACGCCTTCGGAAACTCCAGAATGTTGCGCACATCGGCGGCGCGGAACGAATAGATCGACTGCGCGTCATCGCCGACCACAGTCACACCGCGCCCATCCGGCTTCATCGCCAGCAGAATGCGCGCCTGCAGCTTGTTGGTGTCCTGATACTCGTCGACCAGCACATGATCGAAGCGCGCGCCGACTTCGCGCGCCAATGCCGGCTCATTCATCGCCTCGGCCCAGAGCCAAAGCAGGTCGTCATAGTCCAGCACGTTCTGCTTCTGCTTGGCTTCAACATAAGCGCCGAACAGCGTCTTCAACTCCGCTTCCCACTCGCGGCACCACGGAAACGCCGACGCCAGCGCATCCGCCACGCTCTCATCCGCATTCACGACGCGCGAATAAATCGCGAGACACGTCCCCTTCATCGGAAACCGCTTGGCGCCTGTCGCCACGCCAAGCTCCTGGCGCACCATGCCCATCAGATCGGCGCTATCGCTGCGGTCGTGAATCGTAAATTCCGCATCGATGCCAATCACCGGCGCCAGTTCGCGCAACAGCCGCGCGCCAATCGCGTGAAACGTCCCCGCCCACGGAATCCGCACATCGCCAGCCATGGCCTTGCCGACGCGCGCAATCATCTCGCTCGCGGCGCGGCGCGAAAACGTCAGCAGAAGAATGCGTGAGGGATCGACGCCGTTCGCAACGAGGTGCGCCACGCGGCACGACAACGTCTTGGTTTTTCCAGACCCCGCGCCTGCAATGACAAGCAACGGCTCAAGCCCATGCTCGACGGCGGCGCGCTGCTCCGCGTTCAGATCGTCAAAAGCTGCGCTCGTGATTCGCGACATCACGCGAGGCTGCAGTGTTTCGCCTTTGTTCGCAACGCGCCCTACTTGAGCTTGCCCAGTTCCTCGTCGATGCGCGTCATTGCATCGGCGAGCGTTGCACGAACTTCTTCGAGACGCCTTTTCACTGCGATCGACGATTTGCCCGTTAAGTACGGGCCGGCGGGTGGCAGATCGTGCGTTTGGATTGGCGCATGCGCAAATTTATCGCCCGTCGAGATTTCGCCAATGCGACCACCGTTCACGCCGAAGTAGGCAGCGATGTCGTGTTGGCGATCACCCCTTTTGAGCATTCCCTTTACGATTGCCGCGTCGTCGTCGGTCAGACTGATTCCGCTCGGTTCGGCTGTCATGTTGCGCTTCCTCCTTGCCGCGCCTTTGGCGCTTATAAGAGGACGTATTTAGGAACACGATCTCCGGCGCACCAGAGTACCCATTCTGCCAAAGGAACCACGCGAAGTCTTTAGTGCCGTTCCCAACAGTTTCGCCGGCCGCAATTACGGCTCCCGGTGGCATAGAGGGTCGTGGCGACAACGGGAAAACTCGGCGCAATGGTGATTTCGGAAGCCACTGCCGCTTCGATGAGAAGCCCGCCATCCAAACGAGCGGTAAGAGCATCGCTACTTTGCCGTTAGCTCGAACCAGCGACAACGACTTCTGCACAAACTCCTCAGCAACCCCAAACGGAGGGTTCGACACAATGTTCGAGAACTTGATGTCTGGTTGCTTCTTCAGAAAGTCACATTGCACTTCGCAAACGGCGGACCGCTTCACGATGTCCGTGCCGACCGCCTGAAGTCCCGCACGCTGCGCCTCTGTCACGATACGCCCCATCCCGCAGGCAGGGTCCCAGATAGCACCGCGAAAGATCTCAGTACCAAACAGTGCGGCCGAACATTCGTAAGGTTCGACATACCAGTCGTGCTTGTCTCGCGCCCACAAATGAGCTTTCTTTTCTTTCGCCTTTGGCACGGCACACACCCACAGCTGACGTGCTTACAAGCTAAGTGTGTTCGCACGGCTCGACTGATGAATTCCGCATCCGATTCAAGATGGCAGCAGTTCAGACTCGAATGATCTCCCCAAACGGCATCGCGCATATTCAGCTCACCGTCCGCGACGTCGCTGCCTCACGTCCGTTCTATCATCGCCTGCTTGTCGAAACCTTCGGCATGGCGATCCAATACGACGTGCACGGCCAGATCTTCTACTGCATTGGCGCGCGCACCGGCGTGCTCATCCGCCCCGCCGCGCCCGAACACCAAGACACGCCGTTCGATCAATGGCGCGTCGGCCTGCATCACTTCTGCTTTCGTCTGCGCTCACGCGAGGACGTTGACGCGCTGCATGCATCAATGCGCGACTTTGGCGCCAAGGTCATTCGCTGCGGCGAGGAAGGTCCGTGGGCGCCGGGCTATTACTCGACGTTGTTCGAAGATCCCGACGGCATCCGCATCGAAGGCTTGTTCATTCCGGGCGCTGGGAACCTTGATCGCATCAAAGACGCGCCGCTCACGCCCGTGGGTTAGCAAACTACCGCAACGTTGCGGCGCGCCGGAGAACATGCATGGTGCGCGCGCTGATAAGTCAGCAAGGGGAACTTCATGTCATTCAAATTTTTGCCGATCGCGGCGCTCGCGATTGCTGCAGCTTGCACACCTGCCGCGAACACGGTGACCACATCGCCAATCGTCGGCGTCTTGGAAGAACGCGCCGGCGCGACCACCGATGAAGCGCCGCGCCACGTCGTGCGCGCGCTTTTTCATAAAGGCGCTACCGGCTGGGAATCCTACGATCCGAATTGCAGCGACGAAGCGTGCCTCACGACATCGACCGCTAGCTTTCCGGCCGAAACGACGTGGACCGTGTCCAACAACGGCCAATCGCTCGGCGAAGTGACCGCCACGATCCCAACCGCCTGGACGCTCTACGCGGATGTCGGCCAACAAGAACTCGCCACCGACGCACAGCCGCCAACGCTGGGCGAACGCTCGAACGATTTCGCCGACGCCGCTATTCCGTTGCATCGCCCGCTGGTCGCGACCTCGCCTGGCGCCTTCGCTGATCCGCAAGCTTGGGCCAGCGCACCCGCCACGGCAGACGCGCAACTTGCCCTGCGCCAAAGTTTCGTCGCGCAATTCACCGGCGTGACCAATTGCGCCAACGCGACAACACCGCCGCAACCGCGCGCCTACACGGAGGCCGATATCGAGGTGAGCCAAACCTTCGCATCGTCCGCGGGCTGGCGCATCGCCACCGCGCGCCTTCTCGACTATGGCTGCGACGGCCCACTCGAAGGCGCCTACGCCGAGCAAACCTTCGCGATTTCACCGACCAACGACGTGCGCTTACTCGGCGAGGGCTACCGCTTCCTCGACGCCGGCGATTTCGACAATGACGGCCAATCGGAAGTCATTTTCGCGATCAGCCAATACAACACAGGCGGCTACGCGATTTTCGCCAACGACTTTGGGCAACACGCCGTCTTCGATTTCAGCTACCATTGATACGAACGCGGCGCGTTGAGACCGCTCAGCGCGCCGCGCCTTAAGCGGCGTCCAAGCGCTCTGGTTGCGCATCGGTGACGATGCGGTCGCGGCCCTCGTGCTTGGCGGCGCGCACACACGCCTCGGCCCGCGCGATAAGCGCGCCCGGCTCCTCCAGCTCACAAAAGCGCGCCACCCCAACGGACACAGTAACTTCGCCGATCACATCGCCGGAAGATTTCAGCGAAAGCCGTTTCGACCTCACCGCCTTAGAGACGCGGGCCGCCAGCGCTTCGGCCAAGTACACATTCGTACGCGGCATGATCATCGCAAATTCTTCGCCGCCATAGCGCGCCGCGAGCACGTCGCCTTGCGCATGCGCGCGCAGCACCGCCGCGATGTAGCGCAGCACTTGATCGCCGAGCGGGTGCCCCCAAGCCTCATTGAGACGCCGGAAGTGATCGATATCGAACATCACCAAGCAGAGATCGCTCTTGTCAGCGCCTGCATCCGTGATGCGGCGGCTCAGCGTGTCTTCGAACATGCGCCGGTTCGCGAGCCCGGTCAGGCCATCGGTCAGCGCCTCGACCTTCACGCTCTCCAGCGCCGTCTGCAATTCCTGCACTTGGCGCGAGGTCGCTTCGATTTGCTCGGCGAGCTTCAAATTGCTCTCGATCATCTCGTGCGTCGTAACCGCGAGGTGCTCCACGACTGTGCGAAATTCTGCGGAATCGACCCCGCCCTCGAACCGCGTCGCGGCGTCCTGCAGCACCTTGGCGTAGGAGCCTGCCTGCCCGCCGGCGCCGCGCAGATTGGAGACCGTGTCATCCAGTTCGCGCGCGATCGTCTCGCTCGTTTCCAGCATCTGAATGGAGAGCCGCGTGTTGGCGAAGAAGCGCTCGAACAGCTCTTCGTTGGCTTCGTCCGTGAACACTTCGCCGCGCTCAAGCCGCGCTTGAATTTCACGGCTGAGGTCCGGCTTCACGCCGGCGACGTGCGTGGTCCAGATTTCATAGTTTGCCGGGCTCGTCGGAATCTGTTGCAGACCCATGCGCTCGATGATCTCGCGGGCGCGCTCGACGCCCGGCGCGCCACGAAACATGGTTAAATCGCCACTCATCAAACCCGCCCCGGAACTGCACACTCGAAGATTGCAGGCGAGCTTGAAGTTGACGTTAATTTCTATTGCTAAAACGCGATCAACCGCGCCTTAGGCGCTATCGTTTCACGCCTTCAGGCAAACGCGGCAGGTCGGTTTCATCCGTTAACCACGGTTCATCGTGCGATATCCAGATGTGGACCGCCGGCCGTACGCCAGGGTCATCGTCTAATGTCGCCACGCGCAGAATGATGTGCGGCTGATCAAGCCACTCCGCCAAGATTTCCGTTCCGCATGTCGAGCAATGCCGCCGCAGTTTTCCAGGCGTGGATTCGTAGGCGACGAGCCTATCTGCTCCTGAAACGAGGCGAAAAGACTCGCGCGCCACCCGCGCGGTGCTGGTGTAGGCGCTAGCGTTGGCTTTGCGACACGTGCGGCAGTGGCAATGCCCAATCGGCGACGCCAGGGCATCAGCCTCGTATCTCACCGCCCCGCACAGGCAACTTCCGCGCAACGCCATCAAACACCCTCCAGCGCCTCGCTCGCCTCAAGCCAGCTCGCCTCTGCGCGCGCGAGCGCAGTCGCCGCGTGCGAGCGTTCTTTCAGCAGCGACTCCCCGCGCTTTTGATCTTTCGTGAACAAGTCCGGATCAGCCAGCGCCCCGTCGATGCGCGTGAGCGCTTCATTCGCCTGTTCGATCTCTTTCTCCGCCGCCTCAAGCTTGCGCTGCAGCGTGTACTTGGAGTGCTTTGCCTTCGGCTCGGCATGCACGACCGCAGCCGCCACGTGCTTCTCGCCTTCATCCGACGGGCGATCAGCCGCGGCGACGAGCTTACGATAGTCTTCCAGGTCGCCGTCATACTGGCGCGCGCGCCCGTGATAGACGAGCCACAAGCGTTCCGCGCACGCTTCGGCCAGATAGATATCGTGCGTGATCAGCAGCACAGCCCCTTCGTAGCCATTGATCGCGTGGATCAACGCTTCGCGGCTATCGATGTCCAAGTGCGAGGTCGGCTCATCGAGGATCAGCACGTGCGGTTTCGCGTGCGCCATGAGCCCGAGCAGCAGCCGCACCTTTTCACCGCCCGAAAGCTTCTCCACCTTCGTGTCGATTTTATCGACGCCGAAGCCCATGCGCGCCGCAAGCCCGCGCTGGCGCGGCGGCGCCCAATCCGGCTCCAGATCGCGCACGTGCTCCAGCACAGTCTCGCCTTCGCGCAATTCGTCGAGCTGATCCTGGCTGAAATAGCCCATCACAGCTTTGCCCGACGCCACGCGCTTGCCCGACAGCAACGCCAGCCGCGCCGCGATCGACTTCACTAAAGTCGTCTTGCCCTGCCCGTTCGGACCGATGACGACGATGCGGTCGTCATGATCCAAGCGCAGCGACACCTTCTTCAGAACTGGCTTGCCTTCAACATACCCAAGATCACACTCGTCGAGCACGACCAACGGCGAAGCCAGCTGCACCGGATCGTCAAAATAAAACGGCACTGTCCGCTCTTCGAGTGGCACGGCGATATCCTGCATCTTCTCGAGCTGCTTGATCCGGCTCTGCGCCTGCGCCGCTTTTGAAGCTTTCGCGCGGAAGCGGTCGATGAACTTCTGCAAGTGCGCCTTTTGCGCATCCTGCTTCGCCTTCATCCCAACCGCGAGCGACATGCGCTCGGCCTTCTTCTTCAGATACGCGTCATACCCACCGACGAAGACTTCGAGCTTCTTATCGTCCAGCGCCAGAATGTGCGTCACCGAACGGTTCAGCATTTCGCGATCGTGGCTGACGCAGATCACCGTGTGCGGATACTCGCGCAGATATTCTTCCAGCCACGCCGCGCCCTCGAGGTCGAGATAGTTGGTCGGCTCATCAAGGACCAGCAGATCCGGCGCCGAGAACAGCACGCCCGCCAAAGCCGCGCGCATCCGCCAGCCGCCGGAGAACTCACGCGCCGGCCGCAGCAGTTCATCCTGCTCAAAGCCGAGGCCAATCATGATCGCGCTTGCGCGCGCCTCCCCGGAATAGCCGTCGATCTCGGCCAAGCGCATATGAATGTCGGCGATGCGCTGGGGGTCTTCCGCCGTGTCCGCTTCCTTCAGCAGCGACGTCATCTCCTCGTCCGCCGCCATCACCAGTTCTAAGAGCGGCGTATCCACCTGCGGCGCTTCCTGCGCCACGAAGCCCATCCGCGCCCCGCGCCGCACGCGGATAGACGAGCCGGTTTTGCCCACCTCGTCGCGGATCAGCTTCAACAGCGTAGATTTGCCGGTGCCATTCCGGCCGACGAGACCGACCTTCCAGCCCTCGGCGATGAACGCATTGGCATTCTCGAACAGCGGCCGCGGGCCGAAGCGATAGGTAAGGTCAGAAATTTCAAGCATGGGAGGGCCGCGTTAGAGCCGTCCTTGGCCCATGATGCAAGCGCCAGCGCTGTGTCCCCTCTCCCGGTTAGGGAGAGGGTGTCACGCCGAAGGCGGGACGGGTGAGGTTTGCCGGATTATCAGTATGAAACTGAGCTTCGCCTACCGGCCGCCGGCAAACCTCATCCGTCGGCTGCGCCGACACCTTCTCCTTAACCAGGAGAAGGGGCGCTGAGCCTAATCGCGCGCTATGGGACGCAATGTAGCAGCGTGTAGAAGCTGCGCCAGCGATCCCAAACGCTTATATTCAAAGCGTCACGGAGGGGCCTCGCCCATGAACGCGACTACACGTCCCCGCGTCGTCATAATCGGCGCTGGTTTCGGCGGCCTCACCGCCGCGAAAGCGCTTAAGAATGCGCCCGTCGACGTGACCCTCATCGACCGGCGCAACCATCACTTGTTCCAGCCGCTGCTCTATCAGGTCGCGACAGCGGGCCTTGCGCCGAACCAAATCGCAACACCGATCCGCGCCATCGTCCGTCACCAGAAAAACGTCAATGTCGAACTCGGCACCGTCGAAGCCATCGAAACGGCGCAACACCAAGTCGTGCTCGGCGATCGCCGCGTGCCCTACGATTTTCTCATCATCGCAACCGGCGCGCGCCATGCCTATTTCGGCCATGACGATTGGGAAGAATTCGCGCCCGGCCTCAAAACGCTCGAAGACGCCACCGAGCAACGCAAGCGCATTCTGCTGGCGTTCGAGCACGCAGAGCTAGAGCCCGATGAGGCCGAGCGCACACGCCTCACCACCTTCGTCGTCATCGGCGGCGGCCCAACCGGCGTCGAAACCGCAGGCGCTGTCGCCGAACTCGCGAACAAAGCTCTCGCCCGTGACTATCGCCGCATCGATCCGAAATCGGCGCGAATCATTCTGATCGAGGCTGGCGCGCGTATTCTCGGCGCCTTCCCGCAAAGTCTCTCGGAGCACGCACGCCGCGCGCTTGAAACGCTTGGCGTCGATGTCCGTCTTGGCAACGCCGTCACCCATGTCGATGAAAGCGGCGTCACGCTAGGCGGCGAACACATCGCGTCGCGCTGCGTGATCTGGGCGGCAGGCGTACAATCGTCGCCCGCTGCGCGCTGGCTCAAAATCCCGGCCGACCGCGCCGGACGCGCGATCATTGGCGGCGATCTCCGCGCGCCTGGCCTAGCTAACATTTTCGTTGTCGGCGATTGCGCCGCCGTGAACGACAGCGCCGGCAAGCAGCTTCCCGGTGTCGCCGCCGTCGCGAAACAACAAGGCGCCTACGCCGCGCGCGCCATCAAGGCTGCGCTCAACAATGAAACGCTTGAGAAGCCCTTCGCCTATGTCGACGTCGGCAACCTCGCCACCGTCGGGCGTAAAGCTGCGGTCGTAGATTTCGGCGCGATCCGCTTCACCGGTTTTATCGGTTGGGTGTTCTGGAGCGTCGTGCACATTTATTTCTTGATCGGCTTCAAGAACCGCATCGCCGTCGCGCTCGATTGGGTTTGGTCGTACCTCACCTTCGAACGCGGCGCCCGGCTCATCACCGGCGACATTGCTAGCGAGGCCCCAGCCGCCGCAGACAAGCGAAACGCAGCCTAGCGTTGTGGCCGCGTCCAGCCCTTGGACGCCATGCACACTTCGAACGCCGGCCCTTTAACCACTTGGGTTTCGACTTGGCAGGACGCGACAGCGTGATCGAACGGCATGGTGTTCTGCCCGGTCCAGCCTGCGCTATTTCTGTTGGTCGCGCACGCCGCCGCCAACAGCAACGCAAAGCCTGCCAACATCCGCTTCATGTGAACTCCCGATTTTCTGGCGTCAGCCAGCCGAAGCTCGCGAGTGGGAGAAACAGTCCTCCTACGCCAAGCCTTCGGAGGACATCCTACGCTCCGCGCAGCGGAGAATGGTGGACCCGAGGAGGATCGAACTCCTGACCTCTGCATTGCGAACGCAGCGCTCTCCCAGCTGAGCTACGGGCCCGTCCAGTGGGAGGCGCGGTATAGGGCGTGAGCCGCGGAAGCGTCAACCGGCGGCTATGAGGTTGCCGAATCCGCCCGATTGCGGGTATTCGGGGCTCCTATGATCCACATCCTCTTCGAAATCATCCGCGCGATCCTGGGACTGATCTCCATCGTCCTCATCGTTTACGTGGTCATTTCCTGGCTCTACGCCTTCGACATTGTCGATCGGCGCAACCAGTTCATCCGCTCGACCTGGGAGTTTTGCGGCCGGGTGACCGACCCGTTGCTCCGCCCGCTAAGGCGACTCATTCCGCCCATCGCCGGCGTCGACCTTTCGGTTTTGGTCCTGTTGCTGATCATTTCCCTGGTGCAGCACGAAGTGACGTACTGGCTCGAAGGCATGTTGCTCGGCACGCGAGGCGTCCTCTGAGCAAACTCCGCGTTCGCCTCACCCCCTCCGGCGGCGCGGACGGTATCGATGGTCGCGCAAGCGACGAAACCGGCCCGTTCCTCAAGGCCCGCGTGCGCGCCGCGCCAGAGAATAACGAAGCCAATCGCGCGCTCGAGGCCCTGATCGCCAAAACCTTCGGCGTCGCCAAGAGCAAAGTCACCGTGTCGCGCGGCGGAACCTCGCGCATGAAAACACTGGAGATCGACGGCGCAGACGACGCCGACGTGGCGGCATTCATGGCGAAGTTCGAGACAGCCTAAACCCACCCATTCCCGGGGCTCGGCAAAGCCGAGAGCCCGGGACCCATAAACTCGCTTGCCTGAAGAGTTTCAGCGCGCACAATCGACAGCGATGCGCGTCGATGAATCCAAGCTCACGGCGACTTACATGCTCGCGAACCGCAAGCATAGCACGCTGTATCTCGGCTCGGCGCTCGATCTTATTCAACGCATCAGCGAACACAAATCAGGCGCAGGCTCGCACTTCGCTGCGAAGTACGGCCTGAGTCACCTCGTCTGGTTTCAACCCTTCATGCTCGTCTCCGAAGCAAGAGACCGCGAATACGAGATGATCTCTATCCAACACTGATCGGCGCAACGCCCATGCGCTCACGTTTGGCGCCCCGGCTAACTACCGGACAAACGCGTTTATGGGTCCCGGACTTGTCGCTGCGCGCCAATCCGGGAATGGGTGGATAAGACACCTCCCGCTGGCTACACAGCGCCCACCAGATTCGCGGAGCCCACATGACCGGACGCAGCATTGACGGCAAAGCCATCGGCGCGCAGGTCCGCGCCAATGTCGCCGCGGCGGTGAAGCAGCTTCCCGGACAACCCGCGCTTGCGGTCGTGCTCGTCGGCGACGATCCGGCGAGCCACGTTTATGTCTCCAGCAAAGGCAAAGCGACGATCGAAGCCGGCATGCGCAGCGTCGAGATCAGGTTGCCCGCAGACACCACACAGGCCGATCTCATCGCCCGCGTCGAGGCCCTCTCACGCGATCCTGACATTGACGGCATTCTCGTCCAGCTGCCGCTGCCCAAACACATCAGCGAACCCGCCGTGCTCGCTGCGCTCGATCCGCTGAAAGACGTCGACGGCCTCACCGAAGCCAGCGCCGGCAAGCTTGTGCTTGGCAAACCAGGCCTGCGCCCCTGCACGCCCGTTGGCTGCGTGATCCTCGCGAAAACCGAACGTCCCGATCTCAGCGGCGCCAATGTCGTCGTCATCGGCCGCTCCATCCTGGTTGGCAAACCGGCGGCGCTCCTCTTCCTCGAGCAAAACGCCAGCGTCACCATCGCCCACTCGAAAACGCGCGATCTCAAAATGGTTTGCCGCGGCGCGGACATTCTCGTCGCCGCCGTCGGCCGCCCCGAAATGGTGCGCGGCGATTGGGTGCGGCCCGGCGCCATCGTCATTGATGTCGGCACCAATCGCTTGCCTGCGCCCGAGAAGGGCGAAGGAAAAACCAAACTCGTTGGCGATGTCGCCTTTGCCGAAGCCATCGAGATCGCGTCCGCCGTGTCGCCCTCGCCCGGCGGCGTCGGTCCGATGACCATCGCCTGCCTGTTGCGCAACACTGTGCTCGCCGCCTGCGCGCGCCGCGGTTGGGACATCCCCGCTTCGCTGAGCTAGGCTCCTCCCATAACGGGGAGCAAAAACATGCGCGTACTTCTGATTGCGGCGAGCTTGTTAGCCGCCAACTTCACTGCACCTGCGCACGCGCAAGAAGCGCTCGAAACGTTGGTGCTGTGTCCTGTCTCCGAAGAGCACCAATTTCCACGCAACACCGTCGGCGTCATCTGGACGCTGCGCGACGTAAACGACAACGCCGAGCACGCGATCAGTTTCACGCAGGGCGGGCCTGTCTTCGACCCCCCCGGCTACGCAGCGCCCACGCCAGCCTCCGTCACCGGCTGGTTGCCGACACTCGCGGCGCTCCGCGAAGCGGCGCTTCAGCGCCGGCGCGTCTCGGTTCAGCATCTTGGCGAGGAGATATTCAACATTACGGTGCTCTGGACTCAGCCCTGCTGAACAAGGCCCTGCTCATTTCAGTAGCGCACCGGGGTAAGCCCATGCCTTCGCGGCCCCCAGGCGGCGAAATGCGACCCTCAGCGCTTGCCGCACCCTAACCACGCCGTTAGCTTCCCGCCCACAACGGACCCAGGGAGGGGATCTCACGTGGCAAATACCAATAAGCCCAGCGGCATCGGCCGTCTGTTCATTCGCAAGAGCGTTGAACAGATGCACGCCGAGCACGCGCAAGGCGAACTGAAAAAGACGCTTGGCCCGCTGAACCTCATTCTTCTCGGCATCGGCTGCATCATCGGTACGGGTATCTTCGTGCTGACCGGCCGCGCGGCGGCGGAGTTCGCAGGCCCCGGCATCATGATCTCGTTCGTGATCACCGGCACGCTCTGCGCTTTGGTCGCCCTTTCTTACGCCGAACTCGCCTCGGCCATTCCGGTCTCCGGCTCCGCCTATTCTTATTCCTATGCATCCATGGGCGAGATCGTCGCTTGGATCATGGGTCTATTGCTCGTGCTCGAATACGGCCTTGCGGCGTCGACCGTCGCGGTTGGTTGGTCGGGCTACACTGTAAGTTTGCTGGCTGATCTTGGCGTGCACATACCTGCGGCATTCACGGCCGCGCCCGGCGTCGAGGTCACAGACCACGTAACCGGCGAAGTCATCGGTGTTGGCGTTCTGAACCTGCCGGCGATTATCGGCCTCGCCGCCGTCACCTGCCTGCTCGTGGTCGGCATTTCGGAATCGGCGCTGGTCAACAACATCGTCGTCTTCATCAAAGTCGGCGTCGTCATCGCATTTATCGTCATCGGCTCGCAATACGTGAACACCGACCTTTGGTCGCCGCTCATCCCAGAACAAATCCCGGCGCCGCCACCTGGCACTGACATGAGTATCTGGGCTCAGATCTGGCGCGCTCTCGGCGGCGTTCTCACCGGCGCGGACACCGGCCAGTACGGCGTTCCAGGTCTGATCACTGGCGCTGCGACCATCTTCTTTGCCTATATCGGCTTTGAAGCGGTCTCCACGGCGGGTGCTGAATCGAAGAACCCAGGCCGCGACATGCCGATCGGCATCCTTGGCTCGCTCGTCATCTGCACGATTCTCTACATCCTCACCTGCGCAGTGCTGGTCGGCATCGTGCCCTATCAACAACTCGACAACCCCGCGCCGATCGCGGTCGCCGTCGATCAAATCGGCCTGCCGTGGTTTGCATTCATCGTGAAGCTCGGCGCCTTCGCTGGTCTCTCGTCGGTTATGCTGGTTCTGCTCTACGGCCAGACCCGCATCTTCTACACGATGGCCAAGGACGGCTTGATCCCATCGGTGTTCGCCAACGTGCACCCGAAGTTCAAGACGCCATGGATCAACACCATCCTTGTCGGCCTGCTCGCTATGGGCTTTGCCGGCTTCATGGGCCTCGACGCGCTGGCGAACCTCACGAACGTCGGCACGCTCGCCGCGTTTGCGATCGTCTGCATCACCGTAGTGTATCTGCGTTACGCGCGGCCGAAAATGAATCGCCCGTTCAAGACGCCACTCTTCCCGATCACGCCGCTGCTCGGCGCACTCATGTGCATCTTCTTGCTGATGTCGCTGATGGCGCACGAAGCAACGCGCAACTTCTTCTTGATCTACCTCGCTGGCGGCTTTGTGCTCTACTTTGCCTACGGCATCTGGAACTCGAAGCTCGGCAAGGGTGAACCGTACGGCGGTCACGAGCCGCAACCGGATCTCGGGGCCCGCGGCTTACAGGACGACAACCCGCCGAACTAATTTCAAAACTCAATCTAACTCCAACCGCCGGCGTGAAAGCGCCGGCGGTTTTGTTTTGGGCCACTCAATCCCGAGCACACACACCCATTCCCCGGACGATGCGAAGCATCGGGCCCGGGACCCATAAACACGCTTGGAAAACGTCAAAACTCCAACGTTCTCAGCGTTCCTCGCAAACAAACGTGTTTATGGGTCCCGGGCCCTTCGCTTCGCGAAGCCCCGGGAATGGGTAGCAAAAAGTGGGGATACACTCCGTTCAATCCGACCGCGAAGGCACGCGCGTACACTTCATGCAAATGCGTTCCCGCCAACCCCGCCCGTTCTCAGAGCACCATCTCGCCAGATTTCTAGTCTGGTTCGTGATGGTGTTGGGGTGGTTTGCGTTCGGCGCGCCGCTTGAGCGACGTCAGCGCCGCTTTGGCTACGTCACCTGCGCGACATTGCAGCGCGCAGCGCGCAACCTCATCATCATCCGCGCCGCCAACCTCTGTCGTCGTCATAGATCGACGCAATGGCGTGACTTCGCGCGGTCTGGTTTTCAGCGTCGTCAAAATCGATGCAGCCTGCGCGCCATCGGCGGCAAATGGCTGCGCAAGCGCCTCAACGCGCCTGGCAATCTCATCGCGCAAGCCAAGCACCTGATCGAAATTCTGCGCCAGTTCGACACCCTCGCGGCCGGTCTGGCGTTTCATCGCCGCCGCGGCCTCTCACGCCTCTGTCCGCTCGTTCTCACCAAAGCGCCGGACATTCACGCGGCGAACCAATGCGACGCCACGCCTGTGTTGGCGGATTCCTCCTAGCAGCTCGCATTTCGCGTCAATTCAAACACAACGCCGTTTTTGCCTTACGGCGAAAGCGGCCTAGATGGCTGGCTTGAAGGAGAATTCCATGCCCACAGCCAAGATCGGCGCCGCCGCCGCAATTGCCCGCCTCGAAGGCTGGCGCACTGACGATGAAGGCCGCGACGCCATCAAGAAAGAATTCAAGTTCAAGGATTTCAACGCGGCGTTCGGATTCATGACGCGCGTTGCGCTCTATGCCGAACGCAATGACCATCACCCGGAATGGTTCAACGTCTATAACCGCGTCGAAGTCACCCTCACCACGCACGACGCCGGTGGTGTATCCGACAAAGACGTCGCCCTCGCGCATTTCATGGATGAGACGTTCCGCATGGTGACCGCGATAAACTAGAGCAATATGGACCGCCGGCGTCCCGCCGACATGCACCGGTGTTGGCCGGCGAGACGCCGGCGGTCCATATTAAAGAATAAGCGCCCGTAGCGCGTAAGCGAGCGCCGCCACGGCGATCAGCCCGCCGAACCACAGCGCCACGAACCACAATAAGCGCTTGCCCAATGGACGTGGCGCGTCGCCAGTTTCCGGCGGTCCTTCAATGATACGAGGCATCGTCGTCCACCTTGGCGCGGAAGGTCCAATACACGAACGCCGTATACGCGAGGATGATCGGCAACATCACCAGCGCCCCGACAAGCATCAGCATGAGCGCGTTATCCGCAGATGCTGCATCCGCAGGTGTCATCGCGAAGGGTACAATGAACGGCCACAGCGAAACAGCGAGACCAATGTAGCCGATCAAGAACAGGCACACCGCATAGAGATAGGGACGCAAGAATTTCCGCTCTTCGATCCCACGCCAGAGCAGAAAGAGGATCACGCCCGATAACACCGGCAATGGCGCAAGCTTGATGAATACAGGCCAATCAACGCTCGTCATCGTCAGCCCCCAGCGCTCGGTGACGCGGGCATCAACGCCAAGCGTCGCCAAGCTCACCGCGCCCATCGCGAGCGCCGTCAGCAACGCGAGTTGTTTCACCCAACGCCGCGCACGCTCCGCCAGTTCGCCCTGCGCTTTGAAAACGATCCAGGTGGCCCCGAGCAGCGCGTATCCTGCAACCAACGAGGCCGCGACCAACAACGAGAACGGTGTCAGCCAATCCAACGGACCGCCAACGAACACGCCGCCCTCGATCGCGATGCCCTGAATGAAGCCGCCGAGCACCAGACCTTGCGCCACCGACGCCACGATCGATCCCCCGGCAAACGCCACCGTCCACCATTTGCGCCCGCGCTCGCGCCCATGATGACGAAACTCAAACGCGACACCACGAAAGATCAGCGCCAACAACATGAGGAAAATCGGCAAGTACAGGGCCGGCATCACAGCCGCGTAAGCCTTCGGAAACGCCGCGAACAAGCCGCCGCCGCCGAGCACGAGCCAAGTCTCGTTGCCATCCCACACCGGGGCGATCGCCGCCTGCATCTGATCGCGCTCGCGTCCATCTTTCGCGAACGGGAAAAGAATGCCGACGCCGAGATCGAATCCGTCAAGCGCCACGTAGAGGAAAACCGCGACGGCAATCAGCACCGCCCAGATCATCGAGAGTTCAAGCCCGAACATCGCAGCCTCCCTTGGACCGCGGGCCTTCAGGCCCGCATGGTTCTGGCGGAGAAAAAGTGCGCGTCTGAAGACGCGCGGTCCAAACAAGCATCACGGCGCCTCCTCAATCGCGGCGCCAAGCGGCGTGCCGGGCGGTTGGTTGGATTGCGGCGCGGGCTCGTCGCTCTCCGGTCCTTTCGCCATCAAGCGCAGAATGTAGAGCGCGCCAGCGCTGAACACGATCGAGTAGACAACGATGAAGAACAGCAGAGACGTCGCCACCGAGCCTGCTGGCACCGGCGATACAGCGTCTGCCGTGCGCAGCACGCCATACACAACGTAGGGCTGACGGCCGACTTCGGCGGTGATCCATCCGGTGAGAACCGCAATGAAGCCGCTCGGCCCCGCGAGCACCAGCGCGCGATGATACCACGTCGCGCCGTCGAGACGTTTCAGCGCCCAAGCGCCCGCCCCCCAGATGCCGAGCACCAACATCACCATGCCCATGCCGACCATCACGCGGAACGACCAAAACACGATCCAGACTGGCGGGCGATCGGCTTCAACGAATTGATCCAGGCCAGGCAGCACATCTTCTGGCCCGGCATTGTTCACGGTGGAGCCGAAGCCGGGAATGGCGAGTTCGAAATGGTTGGTTTCGGCGGCTTCGTCGGGCCAGCCGATGAGCACGGTGGGTTGCTGCGTGCGGGTGGTCCACCAGCCTTCAAGGGCGGCGACTTTCGCGGGCTGGTATTCACCGGCGACGATGCCGCTTTCGTGGCCAACCATGATCTGCACCGGCGTCACCAGCGCCATCATCAGAATCGCCATGCGCAGCGCGACGCGGCTCTCGGCCAGCGCCTTCTTTTTCAGAAGCGCGAAAGCAGAAGCGCCAGCGACCACCATCGCTGTCGTCAAGAACGCCGCGAGCACCATGTGGGCTAAACGCGTGGGCATCGATGGATTGAAGATCACTTCCATGAAGCTGGTCGCGACCATCGTTCCGTCTTCGGCCCAGGCCCACCCTTGCGGCGTCTGCATCCAGGAATTGGCCGCGAGGATCCAGAACGCCGAGAAGAGCGTGCCGATCGCGACCATACACGTAGAAAAGAAGTGGAGCCCCGGCCCTACGCGCTTCCAGCCGAACAACATGATGCCGAGGAATGATGCTTCGAGGAAAAACGCCGTCAGAACTTCGTACGCAAGCAGCGGACCGATGACGCTGCCGGTGATGGCGGAGAAGACGCTCCAGTTGGTGCCGAACTGGTAGGACATCACCACGCCAGACACGACGCCCATGCCGAACGACAGCGCGAAGATCTTCACCCAGAACAGGTAGAGATTTTTGAACACCGGCTTCTTGGTGAAGAGCCAAAGCCCTTCCAAGACGGCGAGAAACGACGCCAACCCGATCGTGAACGCCGGGAAGATGATGTGAAAGCCGATCGTGAAAGCGAACTGCAATCGCGAGAGGAGCAGCGCATCCCATTCCATCGCCACATCCCCCTGCGCAAAGCCAGTTGCGAGCATTTGGCAATTTCAATAATTTTTTTACGGTATTTCGGTTCGCGGCGAAAGTCGCTGCGGCGCGAGCGCGCAAGCGTAGAGCTAGGGCGCTTCCAACGCGCGTCGAGTGGACGCATGGTGCGAGCGATAAGAGGAGGACGCGATGGCCGGTCGAATGGCGGGGAAGAAGGTGTTCATCACTGGCGCGGCGCAGGGCCTAGGCGCGGCGATGGCGAAGGGCGTCGCAGCGGAAGGCGCGAAGGTCGCGGTCACCGACGTGAACGCCGCAGGCGCCGAGATGGTCGCCGCGGAGATCAATTCTGCGCACGGCGCAGGCACAGCCTTCGCATTCGCGCATGACGTCACCAACGAAGAGCAGTGGATCGCAGCGCTCGAAGGCGCAAACGCCGCGATGGGCGGCATTTCCGGGCTGGTGAACAACGCCGGCATCTCGAGCCGCGAAGGCAGTGTCGAAGAACTCTCGCTCGAAGGCTTTCGCCGCTTGATGAGCGTGAACGTCGACAGCGTCTTTCTCGGCGCCAAGCACGGCATCAAATATCTGGCGAAGAACCAACCTGGCTCGATCGTGAACATCAGCTCGATCGCCGGCCTAATCGCGAACCACACCTCCCCCGGCTATAACGCCTCCAAAGCCGCGGTGTGGCTGCTCTCCAAGAACATCGCGCTCTATTGCGCCAAGAAGGGCTTGGACGTGCGCTCGAACTCGATCCATCCAACGTTTATCGACACGCCGATCCTCGATCCGATCCGGAACATGTTCGGCAAGGACGAGGCGGAGACGAAACTCGGGCGGCAAGTCCCGCTTGGCCGCATCGGCAAGCCTGAGGAGATTGCCGCAGCGGCGATCTATCTCCTTTCAGACGAAAGCCGGTTCACCACGGGGTCGGAACTGAAAGTAGATGGCGGCATCTCAGCTATGTGATTTGCCGTCGCCCTAGCGCCGCCCAAGATCGAAGGTATGCACTTCTTCATGCGCAAGCTCACTGCACTGATCTGCCTCTTCACCCTGGCCGCTTGCGGCCAGCCCGCCGCGCCGCAAGGCCAGGCGCCCGCGACGCAGAGCGAAGGCTCGGTTTTGCTCGGCTCAACCCAAAATATGCCGGACTGGCTCTTGGTGCTGCGCACGACCGAAGGCGGCACCGTGCACTTCAACCAGCGCACGATCACGCGCCAGAACGGGCTCGCCGACATCTGGCTGCAAGTTCGCTATGGCCATCCCCAGGCGTGGGACGCGAGCGACGAAAGCACTGAACGCACCATCCGCTTCGACGTCGAGCGCATGCACTATCGCTTCAACTGCGCCGAAGAGACGTTCGTGATCGTTGAGCGCCAGATAATGGGCGCCAACGAGGAAGTCGTCGCCCGCGACGAGCCGCAACAAATCTATCGCGCCACGCCAATCTCCGGCGTTGCCCGTCAGATGTTGCCGGTCGCCTGCCGCGGCGCCTAGTGAGGCTGCGGCCGCTGATAGATGATGTTCGCGAGTAGAACGCGTGCGCCTTGCGCGCCGAGAACGCGATCGACGGCAATCTGCATTTGACGCGTGAGCTCGATTGGGTTCGGCGCGGTCTGAACCCGATAATAAACCGATGAATAGTTTGCGAGCGCAGTGCGGAGCGCGTCGCGGACGCGCGGCGCATTGAGTTGAGCGCGGCGGCGCAGCGCCTCATCAGGAATATCGAGGCCCATATCGACCACCATCGTGCCCTGGTTGTCGTTGCGTTGCAGGACGCCAGCCGAAAAAGTTGGCATCGGCAGATAGGTCTCGGCGGACGTCAGCCGTTCCTGGCGCGTTGCTGGCGCTTGCGAAGCGGCGGGCGCTGCCCCGCCTGAGCCGGAGGCAGCCGCAGGCGCCGCCAGCACGGCGAGCATCAGAACAGCAAGGATTGGCGCCAGGATACGCATAGCCTGCGAAACTGAGCTGCTGCGGTTAGGGAAGGGTTAGCGAAGCGGCTTGGTCTCGCCGCCTTTGGGCGCATCACGAAACATCGCGGCGAGATCAACGGTTGAGCGCTCGCCTAGCGCATCGAAATGTTCGCCAAGCCAGCGCTCCGCCGCAGTGCGGCCAGTTTCGAAGAGTTTCTCGAAGAAGCTCAAATCCGTATTGAGATCAACGCCGAGGCCGAGCGGGGTCAGCGCTTGGGTTTCGCTCAGATTGTGGATGAGCATTTTGCGATACCGGCCTTCGGGCAAGTGGCTGTCATCGATCAGCCGCGCCACGAAATCGATCGCGCGCAGCTCGGCGAGCAAGCTGTTGTTGAAGGTGATCTCATTTACACGCGCGGTGATCTCGACAGGGGTGCGCGGCGCCTTTGGGCGTACGACCGGATTGATCTGAACGATGACGATGTCGCGCGTCGATTTCACATCAAAGAGCGGAAACAGCGCCGGATTGCCGGTGAAGCCGCCATCCCAGTACGGCGCGCCATCGATCTCCACGGCTTGAAAGAGTTGCGGCAGACAAGCAGACGCCATGACGTGATTGGCGGTCAGCTCCTCGTTGGTGAAGATGCGGATGCGGCCAGTCGCAACACTGGTTGCGCCGACGAAAAGCTTGATGCCTTTGCATTTGCGCACGCGTTCGAAGTCGACCAGCTCCTCCAACACTTCTTTCAGCGGATTTATATTGAGTGGGTTAAAATCGTACGGCGATGCGAAGCGGCTCGCGACGTCAGCCCAGAGCGCGAGATAGCTCTCCGGCGTCCAGCCCGGCATGAAGGCGTTCAAGAACGCCATCATTGGCGTGCGGCGATAAGGGTTGGACTCGCCCGCGCGGGCTACGCTCCGCCAAAACTTGCGCAGGTGGTCGCGTGCGCCTTCAGCGCCGCCCTCTTCGAAGCCGTCCGCGAGAACGACACCGCACATCGCACCGGCCGACGAGCCCGAGATCGCGGCGATTTCGACGCGCTCGTCCTCAAGCAGTCGATCGAGTGCGCCCAAGTATAAGCGCCAAGCGCGCCGCCACCTTGCAGGGCGAGCGAAATGCGCTTGCGCTTCTTTGCGCCGCTCACTGGGCGGTCCAGCCACCATCAACGCTAAGCGCCGCGCCGTTGATTTCATCGGCTGCAGGCGTGGTGAGGAAGAGCGCGACGCCAGCGATCTGTTCGACCTTCACGAACTCCTTCGTCGGCTGAGCGGCGAGCATCACATCATTGATCACCTGCTCACGCGTCATGTTGCGGGCCTTCATCGTATCTGGAATTTGGCTCTCAACGAGGCCGGTGAGCACATAGCCCGGCGAAATGGCGTTGCAGCGTACATTGAACGTCGCGCCTTCGAGGGCCACGGTTTTGGTCAGACCGATAATGCCATGCTTGGCCGCCACGTAGGCGGACTTGAACGGCGACGCGACATGGCCGTGCGCGGAAGCAATATTGATGATGCGGCCGTACTTCGCCGCCTTCATCGCGCGCATGGCGCCGCGAATGGTGTGAAATGCCGATGACAGATTGAGCGCGATGATCGCGTTGTATTTATCAACCGGAAAATCTTCGATCGGCGAAACGAACTGGATGCCGGCATTGTTGACCAGCACATCGAGGCGCCCGAACGCGCCGATGGCGCTCTCGATCATCCCCGTACACGCATCAGGCTGCATCAGGTTGGCGCCATCGTAGCGCACCGAGACACCGGCCTCCTTCTCAAGCCCAGAGCGGATCTTCTCAATTTCCGCCGCGTCGCCCAAGCCGTTGAGCGTCACGTCCATACCGGCCTTCGCGAAGGCGGTGGCAATCCCCAGGCCAATGCCGCTGGTCGAACCTGTCACCAGCGCAGCTCTACGTTCGCCCATGTGCTTGTCTGCTCCTCATTGCTTGCTTGTCCGCGCCGGAACCGCTAGCGCAGGCGCTGGTCGGATTATTCGGTCTGGCGAGGGACCAATGGATTTAAACGCGCCTCTTAATGCATTTGTGGCCGGGTTTCCGGATTTCATCATCCAACTTGGCGTCGCGCTCGGACTCTTCGTCGCATCTTTGATCATCTACACAGTGATGACGCCACACAAAGAGCTGGCGCTGATCCGTGCGGGCAATCCTTCAGCCGCACTTGCATATGGCGGCGTCATTGTCGGCCTGGGCATTCCGTTGGGCTCATGCCTGGCGCACTCGTTCGGGCTGTTTGACCTGCTGATCTGGGGCGTCGTGACGCTGCTGATCCAGCTGCTGGCTTTTCGCTTCGCCGACATCTTCCTGCGGGGCCTGCCCCGCCGCATCGCCGAGGGCGACGTCGCCGCGGCGATCTTCCTGATGAGCATCAAGATCGGCATCGCGCTGATCGTGGCCGGCGCGGTTGCTGATCCAAACGTGCAGCTGTTCCGGGCCGGCTAGCGCATGATGCGACTGATCCCGGATTGGTTGCTCTACATCGTGGTGATCACGGTGGTGGTGTTCGTCCTCTTCCGGGTCGACCAGCGTCACGACGCGCCTGAGGCGCTGCCAGATGCGCCGACGACGGGCTCGTTCCTGCCGCCGCCATCGCAATACGACCCCGCAGTGCTGGTGGAAGTCGGCCCGGTCGCCTCCGGCATGGGCAGCGCCTTTGCGATTTCGCCGGACGGCTGGTGGCTGACGGCGCGCCACGTTGTCGATGGGTGCGAAGCAGTTGGCCTCATCGTGTCGCGCGGCGCTGCTGCGCGCGTGGTCGATATAAAGCGGGCGCTGTTTGCCGACATCGCACTGCTGAAAACCGAGAGCGCACCGACGGCGCTGGCGATCGATACGTCTGAGCGCAGCTTCCAGGTTGGGCAGCGCGCCTTCCATATCGGTTTCCCGCAGGGCCGCCCAGGCGAAGCCTATTCGCGCCTCATTGGCCGCGAAACTTTGATCGCGCGCGGGCGCTACGACATCGAAGAGCCGGTGCTGGCGTGGGCTGAATTGGGCCGCACATCCGGCCTGCGCGGCTCGCTCGCAGGCATTAGCGGCGGGCCGGCGCTGTCTTCGAGTGGCCAAGTCATTGGCATCACGGTTGCAGAATCGGCGCGGCGCGGCCGCATTTACACGGCTGCGCCGTCTTCGATCTTGCGCCTGTTGCGCGTTGAGCAGATCGAAGCGCAAGGCGCGCCGGCCGAGCGGCTTACGCCCGACAATTACGGCCAGGCTTCCGACGACCTCCGCCGCAATCTGGCGGTGGCGCAAGTTGTCTGCGTGGCGCCGCAGGACATGCCGAGGACATGACGACACCGTTCGCTGACCGCTTGATCGAAGGCGTCCGCGCCAAGAACACACCGCTCTGCGTAGGCCTCGATCCCTTCACCGATAAAATTCCCGCGCTGTTCGGCAACGCCGCCGAAGACACCTCAACCATCCTCAAGTTCGGCACCGCCATCATCGACATCGCGCGCAACCATGCGTGCGTGCTGAAGCCGCAGCTTGGACTGTTCGAACAGTTCGGTGAGCTGGGTTACGCTGTCGCGCGGATGCTCTGCAGCTACGCGCAGCAAGAAGGCATGTTGGTGTTGCTCGACGCCAAACGCGGCGACATCGGCACCACGGCGGAAGGCTATTCGCGCGCCACGATAGGCGCAGCGCCCGGCTTCAACGCTGACGCTGTCACCGTGAATCCGTACATGGGCAAAGACACGCTGGAGCCGTTCATCACGCGCGCGCAGGCCGAGGGCAAAGGCGTTGCGGTGCTGGTGCGCACGTCCAATCCAGGCGCGGGCGATTTCCAGGATTTGCAGGTTGGCGGCGCGCCGGTGTGGCGGCGGGTCGCGGAAATGCTGGCGCCGGAATGCGCGAGGCTGCGCGGCGCGAGCGGCTGGTCGGGGCTAATGGCGGTCGCGGGCGCGACCTATCCTGAAGAAGCGCGGCAGTTGCGCGAGGCGATGCCGGAAGCGCTCTTCCTTGTCCCCGGCTACGGCGCTCAGGGCGCGAGCGCGGCGGATGCGGTAGCGGGTTTCGTTCAGGCGGGCGGGTCCATGCGCGAGGGCGGCGTCGTGAGTTCGTCGCGGGCGGTGCTTTATCCCCAGGCGGCGCAGGCCACGACCAACATGGCCGATTGGCGAGCGGCAATCGGTGACGCCATGGCCGCGGCTGCAGGGGAACTTCGCGCCGCCTGTACGTCCTGACACGCGACAAACGAAGCCCAAGCCGTTAAGTCTGGATTTTGGGGATGCGGCCCGAACGGGCGAGCGAGGGAGAAACCCATGCGCAACAACCTGACGCGCGCCATGCTGGCTGCGCTCGCGATTTTCATTGCACCGGTAGCTTATGCCGACGGACCAGGCGATGGCGGGCCGAACGAAGCGGCGGCGCCTGCGCGCGCTGCGCCGACGACACCGCCGCCGCCCGCGCCTGCGGCGGCTTCGACGCAACCGACTGCGGCGCCTGAAGGGCGCACCGGCGTTATTCCGCTCGGCAATGGCGGGCTCTCGCTCAACGTGCCGGCGAGCTATCGTTTCTATTCGGCGGCCGAAGCCCGCGCCTATCTACAGCGCGCGAGCCAGCAAGCGCCGGGCGGCGAGATTTACGGCCTGCTCGCACGCAACGGCCAAGACATCCGCGCACCCGGCACCTGGGCGACAGTCGTGAGCTACGATGCGATCGGCTACGTGCAGCCGGAAACGGCGGCGGGCCTCAGCGATACAAACTTCGAAACCCAAGTGCGCGATGCGCGCCAAACGCAGAGCCGCCGCTTTGAAGGCTTCGCGACAGCGCCCTCATTCAACGCTGAGGCGCCGTACGTTGTGTGGGCCGAGCGCGTCGCGGCGCCCGGCGGCGCTGGCGGCAAGGATTTGCGGTACGAGCAAAAGATCATGGGCCGCGAAGGCGTGGCCGGCATGACGTCGATCGGCAGCGCCGATCAGCAGCCGGCGATCGCTGCGGCGGCGACCGAACTGCGCGCCATGCTCTCCTTCCCGGAAGGCAAACGTCACACGGACTTCCAAGCCGCATCTGACACGGTGTCGAACTACTCGGTGCCGGGCTTGGTGACCGGCGTTGCAACCGCGCAAACGCAAGCGATCGCTGACACGGCATCGACCACGGGCCAAACCGCTTTCGGCGGGCTTTCTGGCTATTTTCCGTGGATCGCGCTTGGCGTGATTGTGCTGGCGGGCGCGGGCTATCTGCTGATGCGCCGCCGCGATGACGACGAAGAGACCGACGAAGCTTAGGCGACGCTAATAACGCCGCCCTGAATGACAATGGCGATGCGCTCCAGCGCGTCGCCATTGTTGCATGGGCCGCCCGCGCATTCGCCGCTGATAAGGCCGAAGCTCGCGCCATGCGCGGTGCAGATCATGTAGCGCCCCTCCTGCACAATGACGCGGCCGCTTGAGTGCTGCAGCGGGTAACCTGCGTGCGGGCACTTGTTACGGAACGCGGCGATGGTTTCGCCTTTGCGGGTGACGAGGATGGAGACGAACGGCTCGTCAGGGTGCGGGACGACGACGATGGCGCCGGGATCGGGCAGCGCGTCAACGCGGCCAAGTACGATGCCCGACGCGAAGCTCACACGCCTTCGGCCTTAAACGGACGCGAGAGCAGCGCGGTAATGGCTTCGTCGATACCGATGCGTTCGTTAACGATCGCATCGACCGCCGCGCAGATCGGCATCTCGACATTATACTTCGCCGCGAGTGCTACGACCGCCGGCGCGCTCTCCATGCCTTCGGCGACGGAACGGCGTTCGGCGAGAATGTCTTTCAGCTTGCGCCCTTCGCCGAGAGCGGCGCCAAGCGAGGTATTGCGCGAGGTGAGTGAGGCGCAGGTGAGCACGAGGTCGCCAAGGCCGCAAAGGCCGGACAACGTTTCAGCTTTCGCGCCCATGGCGAGCCCGAGGCGGGTAAGTTCAGCGAAGCCGCGCGTGATCAGGGCCGCGCGAGCGCCGTCGCCGAGCTTGCGGCCCTCGGCGACGCCGCAGGCAATAGCAATGACGTTCTTCACCGCCCCGCCAATTTCAGCGCCGATCAGATCGTCCGCGACGTAGGGGCGAAAGGTCGGCAGGCCGATGGTGGCGACGATGCGCTGCGCGAGCGGCTGATCGGGGCTCGCGATGGTGGTGGCGGTTGGAAGGCCGCGCGCGACGTCTTTGGCGAAGCCGGGTCCGGAGAGGACGGCAGGGCCAACGTCCGGAAGCTCCTCAGCCAGGACGTCAGTCATCAGCGCTAGCGATCCACGTTCGACACCCTTGGCGCAAAGCACGAGCGGCGCGCCTGGCTGAAGGTAGGGCCGCACGGCGCGGAGCACCGCGCGCATGTGCTGGGCCGGCGGGACCGCCAGGATGAGCTCGAATGTCGCGGCGTCTTCCAGATCGGCAGTGGCGCGGACATTGGTGTTGAGCTTGATTCCAGGCAGGAAAAGCGTGTTCTCGGACGCGCTATTGATGCTTTCGACCACTTCCGGCTCTCGAGCCCAGATGGTCACTTTGCGTCCAGCGGTGGCGGCAACCTGCGCCAAAGCGGTGCCCCAGGCCCCTCCACCCAGGACGGCGACAGTCTCGAAAGCCTCCGGCAATCCTGAATCCTTCATTGAACGTTCAGTAGAAACCGCGTAGGTGGTAGGGATGGACGAAAAATCCGCTACCCGCGACCGCATTCTCCAGGCCGCGATGACCCGCATCAAGCACTACGGCTACGGCAAGACAACCATGGCCGAGATCGCTGCCGATTGCGACATGTCGCCGGGCAACATCTATCGCTTCTTCGAAGCGAAGATCGACATCGCTGAGGCCATGGCGCGTAAGCACTACGCCGAAGAACACACGGCGATGGCGCAGGTCGGCCGCCGCAAGGATTGGCCAGCCGATAAGCGCCTGAAGGAAATGCTGTTGAAGCGCATGCGCGACAACTTCCAGATGTTCTCGGACAACGCGAAAATCTTGGAAGTCGCGGAGGTTCTTTCGCGCGAACGCCCGGTTTTCATGAACGAATTGATTGCGCTTGAGCGCGTTGGCGTCACCGCGGTGATCGAAGAAGGCATGGAAAACGGCATCTTCGGCAAGGGCGACGCCGAGTTCATGGCCGAGATGCTGCAGGCCGCGACGTTGAAATTCGGCATCCCACAACTGTTCTCACGCCTGACGCTGGCGAAGCTCGAACGCGAGTTCGACGGGGTGATGAGCCTGGTGCTGCAAGGTCTCTATGCACGTGGCGCGGAGGCTGCTGCACCGAAGGCGCGCGCCAAGCAGGACGCATCTGCGTAGTGACCACTACGGAATAATTGAATAGATTCTATTTTATTCATTGATCACTCCAGGGTCCGTTGGTACGTACGTCCATCGAAGCCCGAGCACCCCTGGAGACCTCAAATGACCACGACCCGCCCCTCAATCTTGCTGAGCGCCACCTTCGTTCTCGCCGCCCTCGCGCTCTTCGCCGCCGCGGCCTCGCCCTTCGTACAGATCGCGGCTTCGGTCGTCGTTTAGCCCTGCCCAGGCGGCGCCTCCCAGCGTCACTCGGGCCAATTGCAGGCGCGAAGGTAACCCCTTCGCGCCCGTTCTTTACCTGCATTAACGGGGCGACATTAACGGTTTGATTGCAAGAACGCATAACTGGGCTGGCAAAATATGCCTTCTATGCGTTCACGAAAGGGCCCATCTCACCCTCATTGGTGTTCGCACCTGCAACATCGAACCACTCAGGGAAATACTACTATGTCCGCTCAAGACCTTCCGGCGACCGCCCGCGCAATGTCCGTGGTGATTGCGATCGCGCTGGTTGCGACCGCCCTCGCACCGCTGCTTTTCGCAGCCGCACGCGTCGTCGCCTAAGCTTTAGCTCCCTTGCGTCCTGGCTGATGGCTGGGGCGCAAGCGGGCGGCCTCTTCATCCAGCGGCCATCGCGGCCGGGCTGGAAATGACAGGTCGTCACTGAATCCAAGCCGCAACCTTTCAGCGCCCGCCAGAGCAATCATGGCCGCGTTATCGGTGCACCAGCGAAGCGGCGGCGCTATGAAATCATAGCCGCGATCCTCCCCCAGAGCCTGCAAACGGCTTCGGATCGCCTGGTTTGCCGCAACACCTCCCGCGGCCACCAGCCGCCCTTTCGCCCCCCATACACTATCGAACATCCGCATCGCGTTACGCGTGCGATCCTCGATGATGTCGAGCACGGCGGCCTGGAAGCTGGCGCAGAGATCGGCTGTGTCCTGATCGTTGAGCACGCCTAGGCGATCGACTTCGCGCGCGCAGGCGGTTTTCAATCCAGCGAATGAGAAGTCGCAGCCTTCGCGGCCGAGTAACGGCCGTGGCAACGCAAAGCGCTTGGAATCGCCGTTTTTCGCGACTTTTTCGACGAGTGGCCCGCCTGGGAAGCCAAGATCGAGCAGCTTGGCGAGCTTGTCGAACGCTTCGCCAAGCGCATCGTCTAGAGTCGAGCCGTAGCGGCGGTACACGCCGACATCGAGCACAGCGATGAACTGGCAGTGGCCACCGCTCACCAACAACAGAAGATACGGAAACGTTGCGCCCCCTTCGGCGAGCCGCGGGCTAAGCGCGTGGCCTTCGAGGTGGTTCACGGCGATCAACGGCTTATTGTGCGCAAGCGCGATGGCTTTGCCGGCGAGCAGCCCGACCATGACGCCGCCGATCAGCCCCGGACCAGCGGTGGCGGCGACACCGTCGAGATCGGCAAAACCCAGGTTTGCATCGCGCATCGCGGCGGCGATCGTGCCGTCGAGGACTTCGACATGGGCGCGCGCGGCGATCTCCGGAACCACGCCTCGATAGGGTGCGTGGTGTGCGGCTTGGCCAACCACCACGTCGGACATGACGTGCGGCCCGTTCTCATCCAAGCGCAGCACCGCTGCCGCGGTTTCATCGCAGCTGGTTTCAATGCCGAGGACGGTGAGCGGCTTCATGCGTTGCGGAGATAGCTGCTTATTCCCCTCCCCGCGAGGGGAGGGGTTAGGGGTGGGGCGACGCTCTGCAGTTTTGATACAGCGCGCTTTGATATGTCGCGCCTCACCCCGCCCCCTGCCCCCTCCCCTCGAGGGGAGGGGGTGATAGACGTAGTGAGATGACGTCACCCCTTTTCCGCATCGGCGCGCGCGGTTCGAAACTGTCGCTGGCGCAAACCGGGCAGACGTGTGCGCGGCTGGCGGCGGCGCTCGGGCTCGATGAAGACGCGTTCGAGATCGTGCCGATCGTCACCAACGGCGATCGCATTCAGGATCGCACACTGATCGATGCCGGCGGCAAGGGGCTTTTCACGAAGGAGCTGGACGAGGCGCTGTTCGATGGGCGCATCGATTTCGCTGTGCACTCACTCAAAGATTTGCCGACGCGCTTGCCGGACGGCATCGTGCTCGCGTGCGTGCCTGAGCGCGAAGATCCGCGCGATGCATTCGTCAGCTTAAAAGCGAAGACGCTGGCGGACTTACCGGCGGGCGCGAATGTCGGCACAGCGAGCCTGCGTCGCCAGGCGCAAGTGCTGTTTGCGCGGCGCGATTTGCGCGTGTCAGTGCTGCGCGGAAATGTTGATACGCGGCTGGCAAAGCTGGAAGCCGGCGAAGCCGATGCGACGTTTTTGGCGTTGGCAGGCTTGAAGCGCATTGGTTTGGAAGATCGCGCGGCAAGCTTGGTCGATCCGTTTCAGTCGCCACCTGCCGCGTGCCAGGGCGCCATTGCGATTACGGCGCTCACCGATGATGCGCGGGTGCGCGATGCGCTGGCGCAGTGCGAAAATGTAAACGCGCGCATTGAGATCGAAGCTGAGCGCGCATTTCTGGATGCGCTGGATGGTTCGTGCCGTACGCCGATTGGAGCGCTGGCGCGGGTGAATGGCGCGCAAATGTCGTTCATTGGTGAAACATTGCGGCCCGATGGCGCGCAGCGTTGGCGTCGTAACGCGACCATTTCGCTAGACGGCGATGCAATTGCGTTCGCGCAAGCGCTGGGCGCGAAGCTCGGTCACGAAATACGCAACGAAGCGGGCGACGCGATCGTGCTGGATGCATGACGCGCGTCGCCATCACACGGGCTGAGCCTGAGGCGTCGCGTACCGCGGCGCGCGTTGAGGCGCGCGGCGCGGAAGCGATCATCGCGCCGCTGCTCACCATCGTGGCCTGCGGCTACGACACCAGCACCCAAGACGCGCAGGCGATCATCTTCACAAGCATCAACGGCGTTCACGCTTTCCCCGACACGATCGGCGCACGCGACCGCACCATTCTTACGGTTGGAGATGCAACGGCGGAGGCGGCCCGCGAGGCCGGTTTCACCGATGTGCGCTCCGCCGATGGCGATGTGGTCGCCCTGGCGGCGCTGGTGAAGCGCGAACTCGATCCAGCCAAAGGCAAGCTCATCCACATTGCCGGCGACCATGTTGCGGGCGATCTTGGCGGCGACCTGCGCGCGGCGGGGTTCAGCGTTGAGCGGCGGTTGGCGTATGCGTCAGTTGCGCGGCAGACACTGCCGGAGGCCTTGCGAGAGCCTCTGGATATCGTACTTTTCCACAGCGCCCGGGCAGCCGAGACCTTCATTACGCTCGGCGCGCCGAACGCCGCGCAGCTTACGGCGGCGTGTCTCAGCGCCTCCGTAGCGGCCGCTGTGGAGAAAACCTCCTGGAAGCGGATCATTACGGCGGCTCACCCGCGCGAAGACGATCTCCTGACAGCCACACTCGGGGGGTAATTCTCCCCTGCTGGCGCAATCGCTTGAGCGGCTACCCGGGCGGCCCTAAGTTTCGCTTGGCTAGCGACTCGTTTCCAGTGCGAAATTACGGAAATGTCTCGGAAAAAAGCCGGGCAGCTCTTGGGGAATAACATGAGCAGAGACGACGATGAAGCCGACCGCGGACGCGGCGAGCCGATCGACGTTGAATATGAGCCTGCGTACCGCGAGGACGCGGGACGCGGCGTAGGCACGGGCACGGCGCTCGTGTTGGCGCTCGTGGCTGCCGGTGTCGGCGCTGCTGGCGGCGCCGTGGCGCCGCGGATTCCAGCGGTGCAGCGAGCGTTGAACAATGTCGCGCCGATCTCCGGTGACGGCGTGACGATCTCGCCCAACGGCGAAGCTGCCACGTTCGATCAGCGTCTAGATGCAATCGAAGAAGTCATGAACGCGCCGCTCGCGGCCGCTGCTGCTGGTGAAGCCGGCGATGGCGGCACCGGCGCGCGCGTGTTCGCGCTGCAGGCGGGTCTGCGCGATGTCGAGACGCGCTTGAACACGATGCCATCGACGGCGGAAGTGCAAGCCTTGGTCGCGGAAGTGCGACGTCTGCAGGAAGAACTGCCGGCCGTGGCGGCGGAAGCACGCACGGCCGCAACGGCGGCGCGGGCTTCGTATGCGGTTGTTGCAGCATCTGAGGCTGCACGCTCATCAGGGCCGTTCGAGCAAGCGCACGCATCGCTCGCGGCATTGCTGCCGAACGATCCGAACGTGGCGGCGCTTGAGCCTTTGGCGCGCGTTGGCGCACCGACACGCATCGAGCTTCGCGATCAATTCTCGCGTCTGGACAACGAGATCATCCGCTCGGCGCGTCAAAGCCAAGCTGGCGCCGGCTTCTGGGGCCGCATCCAAGCTGCAATGGCGCAATGGATCGTGATCCGCCAAGCGGGCGCGGGCGATACGCCGGAAGGCATCGTCGAACGTGCAGAACAATATCTGGCGGCGGACCGTTTGGCCGACGCCATTCAAGAACTCAATCGTTTGCCCGCGGCGCCGAAGCGCGCCGCTCAGGCTTGGATAAATGACGCGCAGCGCAGGTTGGAAATCGACACGCGCATCGCGGCCATCCGCCAAGAATTGTCGCGGAGCTAATCAGCCATGTTGCGTGTCGCCTTCCTGCTCATCATCGCGGTGCTCGCGGCCTTAGTGTCGTGGCAGGTCATTTCCACCGACCAAGGCACGGTCGAAATCACGTGGTTTGGCACAGAGATTACCACCAGCGCGCTGTTTGGTTTGCTGGTGCTTGTGCTGGCGGTGGCGGTGGCGCTGCCGCTGCTGCGTCTGCTCATGTTCCTGATGGATGCGCCGGGGCGTCTCGGCAAAGTCAGTCAGCGCGCCAAGGTGCGCCGTGGTCAGGAAGCGTTGGCGCTCGGCTTGATCGCTGCTGAGGCCGGCGAGTTTGAAGAAGCGCGCCGTCACGCTGATAAAGCCGAAGACTTGATCGACGAGCCGCGCCTCGCCTTGCTGTTGCAAGCGCGCGCGGCGGAAGTCAGCGGCGATACGGCGGGCGCCGAGCGTGCGTACGCCGGCATGTTGCAGAACGAAGATACTGAAGTGCTCGGGCGCAAGGGCCTGATGGCGGCGGCGTTGAAACGCGGCGACCGGGTAGCGGCGCGGGCGCATGCGGAAGCGGCGCTGAAAGTTTCGAAGACAGCGACGTGGCCGTTCCAGTACGCGTTCGATCTCGCCGTCCAACAAGGCGATTGGGAAAACGCAATCGAGACGCTGGATTCCGGCGATAAGCGCAAGCAGATCGAAGATAAGGTCGCAAAGCGCCGCCGCGCCGTGTTGATGAGCGCGCAATCGCAAAAGCTCGAGCGCGAACGCCGCCCGGATAGGGCGGCGGAGATGGCGCAGAAAGCCTTCCGTATGGCGCCTGCGTTTGCACCGGCCGGCGCCATGGCGGCGCGTCTGCTCGTTGGCGAAGGCAAGCCTGAGCGCGCCGCGGCGATCCTAGAAGAAGCCTGGGAAAACGGCCCGCACCCAGCGCTGGCGCATGCCTATCGCGATCTCGCGCCCGGCGAGAGCCGTGAGTCGCGGGCTGAGCGCATGCGTGCATTTGCTGAACGCCGCCGCGATTCACGCGAGACCAAAATCATCCTGGCAGAGCTCGCTATGGAGCGCGGCGATTGGGGCGGCGCACAGGCAGCGCTCGAAGACGCGTATCGTGAAAATCCTTCGTCGCGCATTTGCATCCTGTTCGCTCAAGTTGCGCGCGGGCGCGGCGATGAGAACGCGGCGCGCACATGGCTCGCGCAAGCGGCAGCCGCGCCGCGTGAAGCCGATTGGTCGGATCTCGATCCGGAAGGCCCGGCGTTTCTCTATGACGACAACGACTGGGCGCGGCTTGTGTACGCGTTCGGCGATGGCGGCATGCTGATCCACCCGCGCATGGAGCGCGGCGGCCACGACGTGCTTGGCCCGGTCATGGCCATGCCAACGGCGGTGCTGACGCCGCCAAAGCCGGAACTCCGCGCCGAACGCGCGCCGGACGACGTCGCCGAAGAAGTCGAAGAAATCCGCTAGGCGCCGTTGGCGCTCATGATGAGGTGGGAATGGTGCGCCTAGGTGACTCGAACACCTGACCCCCGCATTACGAATGCGTTTTAGGCTTCAGGAGGAGTTCGGATGAATTCGCCAATCGGACGAAATATCATTTAATAACAAGCCTATGTACCATTCCTCATCATTCCGTTCTTACCCGCCAAATGACGCTGATTTCCGTCCTATTGGTAGCGCGGTGGTAGCGCAAAATTTTCCGTTTACGCTATAGAACCAACGCACTGCGGTGCGTTTCCGGTCAAAAAGCCTATGTCGAGCACGAACAAAAGACAAACGATCACCAAGCGGATCGTCGATTCCGCCCACGCGAATCCGGCCGGCGAGGTGCGGATTTGGGACACGGACATCAAGGGTTTCGTGCTTCGCATTTGGCCGACGGGACGTAAAACCTACGGGCTCAAATATCGTTTCGGCGGGCGCCAGCGGTGGTACCGCATCGGCGAGCATGGAAGTCCATGGACGGTCGAGACCGCACGTGACGAAGCCAAGAATGTGCTTGAGGGCTTGAGACAAGGCGAGGACGCCCAGGCCGAAAAACAAGGACGCCGGCATGCGGTCACTGTCGCCGACCTCATCGATCTCTATCAGGCGCAGGGACCTGCGGATCGACCAAACAAGCGGCAAAGCTCGTGGGACCGCGATTGGATGGATATGGCCAATCATGTGGGGCCGTTGCTGGGCCGCACGCCCATTATTGACCTGACGCCTTCACTGATCGCGAAATTCCAAGCCGACGTGGCGCTTGGCAAGACTGCTCGGAGCACGAAGCTCGGTCCTCGCGCGCGTTCGATCGTTCGGGGCGGCAAAGGCGCTGCAGGGCGCTCCGTGCGTTCGCTCTCGGCAATGCTCGGCTGGGCGGCTCGTCGACAAATCATCGAAGCTAATCCGGTTCTCAAGATCGAGAAGATCAAGGACGGAATCCGGGAGCGTTTTCTCTCCGGCGCCGAGATCAAGACGCTGTTCGATACTATGGCGGCCATGAGCCACGAGGAGGCGATCCAGCCCGAATTCGTCGAGATCATCACGTTGTTGCTGCTCACCGGCGCTCGCCGATCGGAAATTGTCGGCTTGCAATGGAGGGAGGTCGATCTCGAACGACGGCTTCTGCTTCTTCCGCCAGAACGAACGAAGGTTGGAGGACGCAATCGCATTCGCGCCATTCCACTTGCCGACGAGGCCGCGAGCATCCTCCGCGACCGAGCAAAACGGGGGACATACGTCTTCCAATCGCGGATTGCAGATCAGCCGCTCCAAGGGCTGAGCAAGGCCTGGGCCCGCGTGCGGGGGCGTGCGCAAATGCCTGATCTGCGCCTCCACGATCTGCGCCACACGTTTGCGTCTATCGCCCTTCTCGGCGGCACCCCACTTGCGGTCGTCGGCCGGGCGCTTGGTCATCGCAACGCCGCTTCGACGGAGCGCTACGCCCATCTGCGCGACGAGGCCGCCTTTGCCGCCGCCGAGGCGGTTTCATCGAACGTACGAGCGTCGCGCCGCCAACCGCGCGGGCACCAATAACAGTTCCAGCAAGAATACCTGTACTTTTAAAGATACATGCACTATATATGAGGCAGGCTTGGCCGACCGAACAAAAAGTCCACCCCCGGCACCAAAGACGCCGGTCATGTTCTTCCGCTCGCCTGCTGGACGAGAGCCCGTGCGAGACTGGCTCAAATCCTTGCCGGAGGCTGATCGACGAAAGGTCGGCCAGGACTTGATGCGCGTGCAGTACCGCTGGCCGGTTGGCATGCCCTTGGTCGATGGGTTGGGATCAGGGTTGTACGAGGTGCGAACTAGTCTCGGCACGAAGCGAGAGGCCCGCGTGTATTTCTGCGAAGGGGACGGGCTGCTGGTCTTGCTGGACGGTCAGATCAAGAAGACGCGCACGGCCGATCTGAAGCTCGCGCGGAGACGAATGAAGGAGTTTGAAAATGAAGGCCGCTAAGAAAAATTCCGCGATCGGCTCCAGCCTCGACGATTTTCTGGAAGCCGAAGGCGTGCGCGAAGAGTTCGAGGCGCTCGCCATAAAGGAAGTGATCGCCTGGCAAATCATGCAGGCAATGGAAGAGCGTAAGATATCGAAGGCCCGCATGGCGCAGCTCATGAACACAAGCCGCGCTCAAATCGATCGGCTGCTTGATCCATCCAGCGGCAACGTCACGCTGGAAACGCTTGCTCGCGCCGCGCAGGTCGTTGGCCGGCATCTGCGATTGGAACTTGTCTAGCGAAACCCACATCGGAAGATAAGTGAGTGTGCCCCAATCGCGCTTGAACAGATCAAGTGCGCGTGCCGCCGACGTGGCAGCCATTGATTGAATTCTCCTCCGAACGAATCACGCGGAATGAACAGGAATAACGCGCAAAGAGACGAAGGGTTGGAGGCTGGCGTAATCGGCCCGCCGAGCGAAACCCCCGAGCGCAGCGCCAAAGGCTCTACTTCTCCACCGAAAAAGAACCGGGTCTCAAAGGCGCCGGCGGCGGAAGCGGTGGCTGTCCCCCACACTGACGTCGTTCAACGCGAGCCGCTCGGGCGGCTTGCACGTCAACGGCGGAGGACAGCCATGGAGTATTTTGCCGGATTAGACGTCGCCATGAAAGAGACCGCGATCTGCGTGGTCGACGCGGAGGGTAAGACCGTGATTGAGGGCAAAGCGCCGAGCGAGCCCGATGCGATCGCCGAATTCCTGCATCCGTTCCGAGACAAGCTGAGACGAGTTGGCCACGAAGCCGGCGCGCTGTCGCCCTGGCTGCAGCGGGGCCTGATCGAGCGTGATCTGAAAGTCGTGTGCCTGGAGACCATCCATGTACGCTCGGTTTTGAAGGCCCAGAGAAACAAGACCGACAAGAACGACGCCCGCGGCCTCGCGCAGATGATGCGCACCGGCTGGTTTCGGGAGGTCCACGTCAAGAGCGAGGAGAGCTACCGCCTACGCCTGCTGCTGACGCACCGGCGCAATCTGAAGCGCAAGTTTCTCGATCTCGAGAACGCGATCCGCCATTCGCTCAAGGTGTTCGGCATCAAGCTGCACCTGACGGGCCGCGCCCATTTCGAAGACGCGGTGCGCGAGCAGGTCGCGCACGATCCGTTGCTGGCCGGACTGTGCGACGCCATGCTGCGGGCGCGCGCCGCCCTCTGGGTCGAATATCTCAAGCTGCACAAGCTCTTGGTGCAGGTCTCGAGCCGCGATCCGGTGTGCCTGCGCTTCATGGGCATACCTGGCGTTGGCCCCGTGACGGCCCTCGGCTTCAAGACCGCGGTTGACGATCCGACCAGGTTCAAACGCGCCCGCGTTGTCGGCGCCCATTTTGGGCTGACGCCAAAGCGCTACCAGTCCGGCGACACCGTCGACCGACCGGGATGCATCTCCAAACGCGGCGACAAGGAGGTGCGCGCGGTGCTCTACGAAGCCGCCAAGAGCCTGCTGACACGCTACAAGGGGTGGTGCAGCCTCAAGGCCTGGGGCCTGAAGATCGCGCAACGCAGCGGCCACAAAAAGGCTGTCGCCGCGGTGGCGCGAAAACTCGCCGTGATCATGTACGCCATGTGGCGCGACGACACCGCGTTTCAATTTTCCAATCCCGCTGCGACGGCCTGAGACGGTCGGCGCGCAAATAGGAGATCCCGAAAGGGAGTGACGTCCAGCCATGCCAGAGATGCGGGAGAGCACGATATCTTGCCTGCGACAGCCTTTGGGCCAAGCGCGGTTGAATGCGTGTGACGAGTGCCTGCGCCCCCGCGACTCCGACCACAGAGTGGGCCGATCCATGATTGAGCCCGGAAGAGTGCATGACGGGCTGACGCCATCATCTCGACCAGGCGGTCTTCACAAGCGTGCGCCTCTGATGCAGCGTTGCGAATAACAAAGGAGAACGAGGAATGAGAAAGAAGAACGCGAAAACTTGGCCGATTAAGAGGGCAAGATAGAATGCGCCGCAGTGCTGAAACGCACAGCGGCTTGTCTGCACATCTTTTTTTCCACCTCGTCGCGACCTGCGTTGCGGCAAGTTGCGGCAGGCCACGGGCCGTCACGGCCCGCGCTGAAAAAGGCCGCTGATGCGCTGAGATTGGAGTGCGCGGAATGACCACCAGAGACAACGAAGACCTATTTCAAGGCGATGTCGGGAAACGTCGCCCACGCTCATCACAGGACAAGGCTTCCCTGTTTCGTCCACCATCAGCGGCCGGTTCGAAGCGTCTCGCCAGCCGTCAGCGCGCCGCCTGGTACAACCGGGCGCGTGGCGCGCCGAACGTGAAGCTGGCTCACGAACGACCAGCTGGCCAGCAGCGGGTCATCATCAAGCTAAAGCCCGTCGTCCACGCTGCCGGCGGTGGCGGCGGCGCGCTCATGCCGCACGCCCTCTATGTCGAGCGCGACGGCGCGGGACGCGAAGGCGATCCTGTCCAAGTGTTTGATCGAGAGCTCGACCGGGCCGACGGAGCCGCCTTCGTTGAGCGCTGCGAGAACGATCGCCACCATTTTCGGGTCATTATTTCGCCGGAGCACGGCGGCCAGATCGACGACCTGAAGGGCTACACCCGCGACCTCGTACGACACGTCGAGCTTGATCTCGGCACGCGCATTGAATGGATCGCCGCCGAGCACCACGACACCGGACGACCTCATGTCCACTTGCTGATGCGTGGTCGCCGCGAGGACGGTCGCGACCTGGTGATCCCGCGCTCTTATGTTTCCCATGGTTTCCGGGAGCGCGCCGAAGGGCTGGCCACCGGGCTACTTGGTCCGCGCCTTGAGCCGGATCGGCTCGATCGCGCGGTGAAGCTCGAACGCTTCACCGAAATTGACCGTGATCTCTTGAGTCACGTGCGCGGCGGCCAAATCGCACTCGCGCATTTGCCCGACGACGGCAAACGCTCCAGCAGACTGGTTCAGCGCCTTAATCGCTTGGAAGAACTAGGCTTGGCCGAACAGTCACGGCTTGGCGCTTGGCGACTGCAGGCCGACTTGGAGGACCAGCTCACGCGTCTCGCCGATCGGCGAGCGCGCGACGGCGCGTCTACTAGCGCACGAGGACCGTGGTCTTCGGCCCGAGCGGACACGGGAACTCGAAGCCGCGCATTCAAGCCAGCGCGTGACTGGCCGGTTGGTGGGTTTGGAGCAACTGGGTGACGACGCACGCGGTCCGCACCTCGTCGGTGTCGAAGGCATTGACGGCAGGTTCTGGACGGCGCGCGTAGGGCGCTTGGAGGATCTCCGTGGCCTCGCCGGGGTCGAACGTAGCGCCATAGTCCAGCTTGATCGCGCCACTCCAGAAATGCGCGCGTCCGATCACACCATCTGGGAGATTGCCGAGAAGAATGGCCTCGTCTACTCGGCCGAACTGCATCGTGACATGCGGCCCGGGGACCGCGACACCTACATCACCATGCACGAGCGGCGATTGGAGGCGCTCCGGCGCGACGGCATTGTCACCCGCGATTCCGGCGGGACGTTCCATCTTCCCGACGATTACCTGACGCGCGTGGCGACCCGGGAAGGATTGGGCGGGCGTGAAAGCGCACGTGTCATTCTGCTCGATCCGCATTCGCTTGAGCGGCAAGCCGACTACCGCGGGCCAACTTGGCTCGATCGGATGGCGGACGGCATCGAGGATCGCAGCCAATTCCGCCAAGAGGGCTTCGGCAAGGACGTGAGCCACGCGTGGAAACAACGGGAAACGACGTTGGAGAAGCTTGGCCTTGGCGAAAGCCGCACGGACGGCTTTCATCCCGCGCACGAATGGCACGGCGCCCTATCGACGATGGAAGAGAAAGCGGTGCGGGAGCGCATTGAGCGCGAGACTGGCCGCGTGCCTCATTTCGCTCGCGATGGCGATCAGGCTCACGGGCTCTATACGAGCCGCATCCACATGGCGGAACAGAGCTACGCGCTTATCGAGCGCGCCGATCATCGCTTCTCGTCGACGCTCGTGCCGTGGCGCCCTGAAATGGATCGTGCGCTCAATCAATTTGTCTCAGGCCGTGTCAATAGGCGCGACTTCGACTTCAAATACGGCAAGGTCGTCGAGAAGGAGATTGCAAAGGCGCTCAGTATCGGCGGACGCGGCTAGGACGTTCCGCGCCGCCAGGACCAGCGGCGTCGGCAGCGTCGAACAAATCAGGCTGCGGAATCTTGCTAGCCTGTTTTCGGCGCTTAGGTTTGAGCCCGGTCGCTTCCGCGAGTGCAGCGCGCGCCTTCGCATGACGCCGCTCTGCCTCGAACGCACTTCGCCCCTGAAAACGATCCATGGCGGCTCTCAGCGCCGGTAGATCGCTGCGCAGCCAATAGACGCGCGCGCGAAGCACGACTGGAGGAGGAAATCCCGGAATGGCGCTGCGACTTGCGCGCCACAGGCTTGATCGACTGACGCCGAGTTCAGCTGCAATGCGCTTCTGGGGCACCAAATCCTTCATGCGCCTGCACCCCACAAGTAGGGTGCGACGGGCCGTGTGCGGGCCGCATGCAACGTGAGGAAACACGGTGCAACACTGTGCGATCTAACGCGAGCGAGTGTCGAACGCCGTGGCATCGCATGAGAACGGAAGCACACGAGCGCGGGCGCGAATATCTCGTTCTAGTTTCGCGCGAACGATGGATGCGCCTTCTGTTGGTGGTGAGGGAGTCAATAGGCCTGATCGTGCCTATTGACTTCGACGGCACAAGCAGCGCGGGCGCGCCCGTGGCAATCATCCGAAGCTTGCTTGCTCGCCGGCGGGCTTGCGCGGCTCACTCGATGAACGACGGGGCGCCGAGACCTGGGTGCTGAAATACGCGTCGAGATGACTTTTTCGATACATGGCGCGATCGGCAACGTGCGTGCAAAGCGGCCCCGTACCTTCGTGGAATTTGCGCGCCAGTGTCTGCGGCGCGGTCTCTAGTCCCAATTCCGTGAGATAGCGCGCCGCTTCCTTGCGCGAATAAAGCGGATCATGCGGTTCTGCGATGTTCTCGAACATGGCGCTTCTGCTCCTGCGTTCCCCACAACTTATCCACAAGCTCAGGACGCAACGGCGCGCGGTCAAGGTCGTGTTGGGCGCCGGAGACAACGGGAAACAACTGGGACACGCAGGGCAACGTCGGGCAACACCGTGCAACGCGCTTAGTGACTGTTTGAAAAGTCCCAGACTAGCCCTTTACCAGGTATATCGCGGTGTTGTCGCTGTTCGGCGCGCGAGCAAAGCGGTTCGTTGAAGCCGTAAATGGCACGATCAGCGCGTGCGGGCGCAGTGCGCGGCGCGGGTTTGTTGAATGGCGATGTCGAAAGCGTGCGGCTGCCCCCCCTACGACCAGCCGCCTGAGTTGGCCGGGAACAACCGCTTGAGCATCAGGCCCACCAGCGCCCATCGGATCATGGCCACGCTGTTGCTGGTGAGGCGTTCCTGATCTTTGTAGAGGCGGCGGTAATCGCCGAGCCACGCAAAGGTGCGTTCGACAACCCAACGGCGAGCCACTGGCACGAACGCCTTGACCTTTTGGGCGATGTTGCCCGCGATTTCGACGGTCGCATTCAGCGTGTGGCGAACGAAGCTGGAAAATGGCGCGCCGCTATAGCCGCCATCGGCCAGCACCTTTTTTACGCAGCGGCGCTTCAACCAGCCCGCCATCGAACCGATCAGATGGCGGCCGCCGACTTTGTCATGCGTGTTCGCCGACGTGACGGCGAGCGCGAGCGGCAGACCCAAAGTATCGACCGCGAGGTGGCGCTTGCGGCCCTTGACGCGCTTGCCGCAGTCGTAGCCACGCTCGCTGCTGGCCATTTTCCCGGTTTTGACGCTTTGGCTGTCGAGTATCGCAATCGTTGGCGGCGCATCGCGGCCCTCGAACCGGCGCACCTTCTCGACTAGCAGCTGCATCAGGTGCTTGAGCACGCCGGTCGCGCGCCACTCACGAAAATAGGTGTAGCAGGTTTCCCAGGGCGGGAAGTCGTGCGGCAAGCTACGCCACTGACAGCCGGTTTTGACCAAATAGAGGATCGCGTCGCAAACCCGGCGAAGATCGGTTGAACGAGGGCGCCCACCCGGTTTGGATGCTGGCAGCAGAGCTTTGACCAGCGCCCACTTTTCGTCGCTCAAAATCAGTGAGGCAACGAACCCCACGCATAACCACCCCAAACGGCTGAAATCATTGGTTATTTTAGCATATCGGGGTGGCGCGCCGCAAGCAGGGCCAGCGACAAATAAGCCCGTGAAATCAATGCGTTACGTACCCATCGCAGGCCAGGCAGCCGCCGCCTCTGCCAACGGCGCAAAGCGGAGCTACCCGGCAGTACGCTGATTGAACGCCAGGTCGTGCGAGGGCTCAACCAACCGTCCCCGAGATCGTGCCGTTGTTTGTGACGGTGACGGTTTTGCCGTTCTTACGAACGGCGTAGCCAGCCGCACCGCCTGCGCCGGGCGAGATCGTGGACCAACTGGCGGGACCAGAGCCAGTTGGGTTTGCGCCGCTTGCGCCGGAAGCGCCCGCCGCGCCGCCCGCGCCGCCCGCACCCGAGACGCGGCTACCACCTGCAGACACGCCCGCACCGCCTGACCCGCCGCCGCTTGTTGTGCCAACAGATCCGGAATTGACGCCTGATCCTCCCCCTCCGTTTGCAAATCCGCCGCCACCTCCGCCACCTTCGTAATAATCGAACGCGGGTTGCCCTTCGCCGTCAGTATAGCTGCGCAACCACGCACCGCCTCCGCCTCCGCCGCCTCCACCGCTCTTCACTTGGCCACCGCTATTCACGACAACCGTCATATTTTCTCTCGCGTAAATCGCGTCACCGCCCGCCTTGCCCGCGCTACCCGGAACAAGCGATCCGTTTGAGCCGCTCGCGCCATAGCCTCCGCCTCCGCCGCCACCGTAGACCTTGCCTGAGACCTGTAGTGTGAGGGCGATCGCGTATGTCGAAGACGGCCACAGTCCAGTGTCGATGGTATTGCCACCATTGACCGACGTAGAGCCGGGCGTTCCTGTAATTGTGACAGCGCTCCCAATCTGAAAGGTGATGGTCGCGTTGTTGAGGCCAGGATAACCCGCTGCGTTGGCTAGGGTGCGCAAATTGACGGGTCCTGTCCCGGTAATCTGAATCGTTTGATTGAACGCGCTGCCATCGGTGCGTGCGAGTTCAATGCGATTGCCGGCCGCGTCGTAGGCATATTGCACGATGTGGCCGTCGGAAAACGTCACGCGCACAAGTCTGCCGAGTGCATCGTACTGATAAGTCTCAGCGCGCGCGATTGAAGCGCCGCCCAACCAAAGAGCAGGCGCGGCCAAGAGAAACGCGCGTCGCGAACTCTTCATGATTGCCCTCACGTAGCGCGGGTGAAAATGCGCTCGCACTTTCGCCTTTTGGTTGACCGGAGCAAAGGCCGGAACTACCACAGTTGTCAAGTGCGAGGCGGGAGACATCCATGGAGCGCACCAACAGCGCTGTTGTACGTCATTTCATGAGCGTGCGTCTGTTCTCCGCGGTTATCGCGTTGGTCGCATGTTGCCTCGCAATGCCAACGCATGCGCAATCCATCCCACCTCCGGCCACCTACACTGCCGTGGATGAGAATGGCGTCAACATCGCCACGGGCGAACTCTTCACGGCGGCGCCGTCGATCTCGATCGGCCAGCCCGGCAGTGGTGGCCTCATCTATCAGCGCACCTACAGCTCTGACGCACAGGGATGGCGCGACAATGTCACGGGCACGATCGACAAAGATGGATCGAGCTACATTGTTACATTGCTGGGCGCATCGGAGCGATTTACGGAATCGGCCGGCGTGTTCACGCCCGCTGAAGGCGCTGGCGGCACACTAACGTTCGCCTCGAATGTTTACACTTACACGACCGCCTTTGGCGCTGTGGCGCTATACGACAAGGCGCTTGCGAGCGAACAGCCGACACAAGCCAATGAAGGACGGGTCACGCAACTGACGCTGCCCTTCGGCGAACGGCTTGTTTTCACCTACACCGAATTGCGCACGCCAGCGTTGCCAGCGACCCCGACGTTTCTCGCGCATCGCCTCCAGTCGGTGACCAACAATCTCGGTTACCAGCTGAGCTTTAAGTACGCGAGTAACACGGCCGACGCGACTGGGGTCAATCTCACTGAAGTGACAGCGATCAACAACGCGGTCGCCTACTGTGATCCGACGGCGAACGGCTGTGGGCTATCTGGTTGGCCCATGCTCACGTTCGGCACGGATGGAACGGCCATCACGGTTACCGATTCCGCCTCGCGCACGTGGCGTTACGCACTGACGTCGGGACGCATCACAGGCATCCGCTGGCCTGGCAGCGGCGCCGATAATAACACAGTCAGCTATAGCGGAGACAATGTCTCCCAATTGAGCAACGGCGTGGGGACGTGGAGCTACAGCGAATGGGGGACTGGCGCGGCGGTCTCCGATCCGCTCAACTACAGTCAGTCGTTCATTGTCAGCGGCGGCCGAGTAACGTCGTGGACTCAGCCCGGCGGCGCCACGACGGGCTACATGTACGACAGCTTGGGGCGGCTCACCCGCATCACCCGGCCCGAAGGCAACCAGACGCGCTTCACCTATGACACGCGCGGCAACGTTACGGAAACACGCGAGGTGGCCAAATCTGGTTCGGGATTGTCCGATATCGTCGCGACGGCCACGTATGCTTCTTCCTGCACTAATCCCATCACCTGCAACCTGCCGACCGCAACCACCGACGCACGCGGCTTCCATACCGATTACACTTACGATGCTGCGCACGGCAGCGTGCTGACGGCGACTTCGCCCGCGCCGTCCGGCGCCGCGCCGGTGGGGACCGGCACGCGCCCGCAGGTGCGTTACACTTACTCGCAACTCTATGCCTACTACCGAAACTCGAGCGGCTCGATCGTCGCCGCGCCAACGCCCGTGTATTTCGTTACCGGAACCTCAGGCTGCGCGACATCTTCCTCTTGCGTGAACGGTGCCGACGAGACGGTGAGGACGATCGGCTACGGTTCGAACGGCGTCGCCAACAATCGTCTGCCGCTCACCGTGTCGTCCGGCTCGGGCGATGCATCGCTCACGGCGACAACAACTGTCACCTACGACGACATCGGCAATCTGCTGACTGCGGATGGCCCGTTGTCCGGCGCGTCGGACACGACCCGGTTGCGCTATGATGTTCTGCGCCGGCGCATCGGTGAGATCGGGTTGGACCCGGACGGAGGTGGCGCGCTGAAGCACCGGGCGACGCGCTTTACCTACAACACGCTGGGCGATGTGAGCGCGGTCGAGCGCGGCACAGTCGATTCACAGTCGGACGGCGATTGGTCGGCGTTCGCGACTCTAGAAACACTGAACCTTACTTACGACTCGATCCGACGTATTCCCACGCCGAAGGCCGTCTTGTGAGAACGGCGCGAGGGCGTCACGCCTAGTCGTATGACTAGTGATACGCCTAGCGACGAGATCATCAGCCCAGTGCGGCGGATGGAGTTTGTGACCGTCGG